>Ga0075421_100000381_pt1 | contig 45353 bp, 36 predicted proteins | sample SoiMetdeltSBSDD5_FD_75292 | JGI IMG/M metagenome (GOLD analysis project Ga0075421, IMG submission 75292) | Bulk soil microbial communities from a Populus tree surrounding site in Tennessee, USA - Soil MetaG P. deltoides SBSDD5 | ecosystem: Environmental > Terrestrial > Soil > Tree plantation... | reverse complement strand
ACAATCAGCATTTCGCTCACCCTTTTGACTGGCAATGGTCTTGCCGGAAGTTCCAGTATTGGCTCAACAATACGCCTGGACTAATTCGTTGCAAAACTTAGTTTACAAACCACTAGCTGGATTTTTCGGCAATTTGTGTCCGCGATGGGGGCTAATGCCTGCGCCAAATACGTTGCCCAGCTTCATGTGAGGGCGCGGGGAAGTTTACGAGCGCAATGCGCCAGGGCGTGAGTTTGAGCACACCAAAGTTTTCGTGCGAGGGGCTGATGAAATCCGGCGCGGGGTCAAAGCCCAAGGGTGAGGGCGTATTCAGGAAGAGTTCCCAGATGCGCTGCTTTTCAGCGAGGTCATTAACCCATTCCGCCGTGCAGTCCACATAGACCGGCTTCATGATGTCCGCTGTATTAATGTAAGCCAGAGAGACAAACGGATTCTGCGCCAGATGTTTATTCTTGTAGGAGTTCCGGTGTGTCGCGATCCAACCGGTCGCGCCTTCCCAAATGGGATGCAGAATGCGCGAACGCGGGCGCTGCCGGTCATCAACCGTCGCCACGTTGCACCAAATAATACTGTGCACGCGCTGGATGAATTCGGCTTCGATCTCGGAAAAGTGGGTGACTTCCATAGTTCAAATTCGCTACGGGCGCTCATGTGAAGAACTGACAAGGTGAGTGGGTGATAAAGTGTTCAAGTGTTCAAGTGTCAGGTGCTCAGGTTACATGACACTTGAACACTTGACACTTCAACACTCCCTTTGTCATCTTCACCTATCCGTCGGACGGGTCTTCTTTGATGGGATTCGATGGGACGTTCATGCCCGCGCGCATTGCGACGGAAACGGCTCCGGCGCGGTTCTTGACGCCGAGTTTCTGCAAGATGTGATCCACGTGCTTCTTGACCGTGTTCGGCGTGATCAGCAGCGCTTCCGCGATTTGGCGGTTGGTGTAGCCTTGTGTGAGTAAGTCCAACACCTCGCGCTCGCGGTCGGTCAGGTCGCCGAGCAGCAGGGAGGTCTCGGAAGCCGGTTCCGCGGGCGAGGCCGCGGTGGAGGCAATGGCTTCGGCGACGATGCGCGCGAAGGCGCGGCGGTCAAAGCCTTCCTTCTCCACGAATGCATACACTCCAAATTGCTCGTAGGCTCGGTCAATATCTTCGGGAGCGCCGAGCGCGCTGACCACAATTGTCGGCACGCCGCGTTGGCGCGCGGCGCGCAGCAGCCAAAATCCATCCCGGTTATCTTGCGGCGCGGTAGAACTCGCCAGGTGCAGGTCAACAACGGCCAGCACGTAGTTAGCGCGCTGCAGCCAGCCGCGCGCCTCGCCGTAACTCGCGGCGCACTGCCGCTGGTAGCCGGCCTCGGCCAAGATGTCCTCGTAGATCGCGCGCCAGCGCAAATCATCCTCGACGATCAGGATGTTCGGACTCTCAACGGGAGCGTCGGCGAGGGGTGGGGAAGCTTGCTGGACGAGGGCCGTGAAGGCCTCGCGTTGAAACGAGTCTTTGTGGATGAAATCTATGACGTTGGGGTGCTGCGTGATTTCCGCGATTACGTCCGGGTCATCCTCGCCGGAAATGAAGATGCAGCGCGTCGGCGTATTGGTCAGTTGCTGGAGCAACTTTAAGCCATCGCGGTTGTCCGGCGCGGCGGGGTCTAAGGCCACATCTAGAACCGCCAAATGATAGCCAGTGAGAAAGGCGGGCGGTTCGCCAACGGCGGTCACGCTCCAGCTTAACTCACGCAGGATTCCGGCAATCAACTCGCGCCAGCGAGGGTCGTCATCTACAACTAAGGCGTAGCGGGGATCAGCAGTCATACTCAACAAAACTCCATTCGAAATAAACGGTGATTGGGACGCAGATATACGCAGATACACGCAGATAAATCTTTTTTGTTTTAATTAAATCTGCGTGTATCTGCGTTCATCTGCGTCCTTTTGTTTTGGTTATTGCCGAGAAGTCAATTCACCCGGCTTTGCCAGCGGGAGCCGGATGATGAACGTGCAGCCGCGGCTGGGTCCGTCTTCTTGGGGATCCGCCAGGGAAATGCTGCCGCCGAAACGCTGCACCCAAGATTTAACCCACCACAGCCCGAAGCCCAGCTTCTTAAGCGAGTGCTTGGTCGAAAAAACCGGATCAAATATTTTTTCCCGATTCGCCGGCGGCACACCCGGCCCGTTGTCGGCGAGGGTGATCTCGACCCAGCGGCGCGCCTCGTCGAGCGTATCCGCGATCATCCGACTGCTCACTTTGATTTCGCCGGGTTCATCGGCAATCGCGTCCAACGCGTTTTCAATTAGATTGAAGAAGACCAGCCGCAGTTGTTCCTCGCCGGCCACCACGGAGGGCAAGTCCTCCAGCCCGGAATCAGACAGCCGCACGTTCGGGGGAATCGTCAAACGCGCAACCGCTGTCCGGTAGCAGTCCTCCACCGCAATCGGCTGCAAGCGGAGCGGGCGCAGATACGTCACGGTTCCGCGGGCGGTCTCCATCGCCGCGCGGGCGCTTTCTTCGATGTCGCGCAACGTCGTCGCCATATACGGATCCGTCATTAGCGCGGGGCGTTTGTCGGCGATGCTTTGGATTTGTACCGGGATGACGCCGATCAAGTTGTTCACGCGATGGAGCAGGTTGGCGGCTACATCGCCCAGCACGGCGAAAGTTTCCGCGACGGCCTGACGTTCCTCGGCGAGTTTCAACTGCGCCAATGCTTCCGCTTCTTTCAACGCAACCGCGGCGTGGTTCGCCAAAGAAGTTAGCAGGCGGGTGTCCCAATCCGAGAAGGCGCGCGGCTCGGTGGTGTAGACGCCGAACGCGCCGCGCGGTTTGCCATCGCGCCCGACGAGCGGGACGATGAGCGCCGAGACCCAGCCGCGCTGTTGCGCCAGTTCGCGCCGGAGGATGCGCGTGTCTGAGTTGAGATTAGCGCTGATGACCGGGCGCTGCGTGAGCACCGCCGTGCCGAGTAAACTGCCATTGACCGGAACCCGGTAACGCGGAGGAAAAACTCCACCACCGGTCGAGGCGCGCAGGGTCAGGGTCCCCGGTTCGTTCGGGTCCACCTCCCAAACGGCGCCATGCGGCGCGTTGAGCAAATCGCCGGCGCGTTCAATCAGCAGCGCGAAGAGTTCATCCGGCGAGTGCGTGACGAGTTTTCCGGCGACTTCTTCGATGGCGTCCAACAGCCGCGCTTCTTGAATCGCAATAATGGCCTGCGTGGCGAGCGCTTCAAGCAAGCGTTGATCGTCGGCGTCAAAAGCGGACAAGCGCGGACTCTCCACGTTGAGCACGCCCTCCAACCCGCCGCCTGATCCCAAAAGCGGGACGGCCAGTTCGGAGCGCATCTCGTGCTCGGGATGTAAGGGCCGGTAAATCTCGGCCCACGGCGGCTGACGCAGATCATCAATCCGCGCGGGGCGGCGATGTTTGCCGACCCAGCCCATGACACTGCCGCGTTCACTCACGGCGAGGTTAACTTCGCGGCCCTGGCTGGGTTCCGTTTGCCCCAACGTGATCTTGGCCTTGACCATTTCGGAGGATTGGGGCGGCGTTTCGATGGCGCTTAGGCGCAGGACGCCGAGGGCTTTATCCAACAACCGGAAGGAACCATGTTCCGCTCCGGTCAGGCCGAGCGCGGTGTTGAGAATTTCTTGTAGTGTATCATTCAGGCTGGGGCGGGAACTGATGAGACTCTCGGCGCGGTGCAGGCGCTGGAGTTCGTCCACTTTGCGCTGCAACGCGCGGTTCATGCCCTCGAATTGGCGCGTGTTGTAGATGGCGACCGCCGAGAGATTCACAAACGTGTCGAGCAAGAGCAGTTCGTCTTCGGTGAAGCGGCGATCAGAGCGCAGGTCAATGTACAGCGCGCCCACTGGCTGACCGGCGACGAGCAGCGGATAACAGGCGGCGGTGCGAATGCCGGATTGATATTTAAGGGGATGGAAAGTGATGCCGCTTTCTTCGTACGAGAGGACGCGTGACCGCCGAGCGAGCGCGGTGGCGCCCACGCCGTTCGGGCGCGGTGTGTCTCCCATCGTTCGCCGATCGCCTTCTCCGGCGGAAACGCGGGAACGAGGGTCAAAGTCACCGAGCGTTGCATCGTATGTGTAAATGACCGCTGTCGCGCGGTCGGCCGGGTCGGAACCGATGAGCCGGACAGCGGTTTCGGCGATGAGTTGCAAGGCTTCCGTCAGGGAGGTCTCCGGGCCGAGCCGGTTGATCTCAGACCCGGCATCCCGCAAAATGCCCAGTGCGGTTTGCCAGTCTACGGAGCCTCGACGTTCAACGAAGGAAACGGGCGGTGAAGTGGAAGTCATGGGAACAGACAGCGTTGCCTAAAGCATAAAAGCCCCCGGCCATCAACGTGCTGATGAGCGAGAGCTTCCCGGCTCGATAGGTATTTTGTTCTCCAAACAGATCACATTCATTCAGTTCAGGTCGAAGATTAACATGAGGCGGAGATGATGTCAAGCGTGAGACGTGATTAAGTGTCAAGTGTTCACGTGTCACGCGTCACGGACCCGCTGTCTCCGTTGGCATCTCCGTGGGCGCCTCCGTTGGCAGTGCCGTCGGTGTGGTGGGGCCAGGTGTGGCCGTTGGATCACCGGAATGATCCATCCAGTCCAGGCGCGGACACGAATTATAGTCATCGGCCACAATGAGGCGGAAAGGCACGGCGCGGGTCTCATCCGGTTGCGCAATCACTTTTTTGCCGTCTACGTGGAGCACACTCATAAGTTTTTTAATCGGCGAACCCTTGGGGCTGGTCGTGAAATCTATCAGCGTTGTCGTCGTATACACGCTGCCATCCGGCTGGCCGACCACGGGCGCAAAGCCTTCATTGATTAACGTTTCTTGCGCCAAATCGCTCAGGACCGGATTCTGGGAGACGTTCCAGATTTCGATGCCGGTGGCCGCGCGCAGGAGTTGATTATCGCTGGGAGCCGTGAGCGCTTCTTTAACCAGCGCCACCAATGCCCCGGCGCGAGGGAGGAGAACAGATTGCCCATCGGGTGTTTTCCAGCCGAAGGTCTGGTTGGGGCCGATGTATAAGCTGCGAATTTCTGCCTCGTTGAGTTTGGTGGTCAAGGGGATGAATTGCAGAACATCGCCCAAGCCCATATCGGTCTCCACAATGTCTTTGAAACTTCCATAGAGGCTGGGAATTTGGGGAATGATTTGAGCGCTTAAGGCCGCGTGATAAATCGCGCGCATTACTTGGCGTTGGCGATAGCTGCGGGCGAAATCGCCGGTGGGTCGGGCGCGCGCGTACCACAGCGCCAGCGCGCCATCCATATGAATCAAGCCGATCGGTTGGGTGTAAAGTTCGTAGTTGTTCGGGTCGGACTCGTTCAAGGTGGGGTCTTTGATTTTGTATTCGGTGACCTGGCAGTTGACCGGGATGTCAATGCCGCCCACGGTATCCACGATCTTTAAGAAACCGTCAAAGTTGACCAGCGCGTAGTAGTGGATGGGGATCCCCAGGTTGTAGAGGATCGTTTGCTCGAGGAGTTCCGGGCCGCCGGCATCATAAGCGACATTGATCCGCTGCATGGGCGAAAGCATGCCGGGGACGTAGACATACAAATCGCGCGGAATGGAAATCATCGTCGCCAGGCCGGTCTCTGTGTTGATGGAGACCACAATCATGGTATCTGTCCTAAAGCCTTTCGCGCCGGCGCGATAGTCGGTGCCGATGAGCAGCACGTTGATCAAGTTCTTATCTAACTTGATTTGATTGAGTGGCGTGGGAATGGCCGTGGTCAGTGTCTCGTTCGGGCCGGGGGTGCGATAGTAGTAACCGAGTGTGGGCTGGCCTTTGACTTGGGCGGTGGGAGTAGACGTTGGCCGGGGAGAGGCGGTGACGGTGGGTGGAACCGATGAAGGTGTGGCTGGAGCAGTGGGAACGGGCGTTAAAGTCAGAGTTGGGGGCGGGACTGTTACGGTCGGCGAGGTCGCTGAACCACACGCGGCGATCAGCAAACTTAGCGCGCTGAACCAGACTAGAAAAGTGCGGCGCAATGTCTTTCGAGATGATTTGGAGGAAAGAGAAAATAAGTTGTTCATAGAGGAAGTCGCCGCTAAACGGCGCGATTATACCAGGGCGAAGGGAGGGTTTAAGGAAGTCTGTCGCTCACGAATTGCGGGGAGACTTGGAGCCGTTCTTGCGCTTGGCGGCGCCACCATCCACCGGCAGCAAAGCGCAGAACGTGCTGCCTTGACCTATTTCGCTGTTGACCCAGATGCGGCCACCGTGCGCCTCGACCAGGGCTTTGGCGATAGAGAGACCCACCCCGGTATCCCCTAACCCGGCGACGAGCGGCGCGTCGGCGCGATACATGCGCGAGAATACCCTCGGTTGATCCTGAGGCGCGATGCCGCCACCTGAATCCCGCACGGAGATGAAGAGAAAATTCAGCGGTTCGCCGCCGCGAGGCTGCTCGACCTCGCGCTGAACGGTGAGGATGACTTCCCCATCAATGGCGGAAGCGCTGGCCGCATTATTTAGCAAGTGCGAGACGATTTGGCGCAGCGAGTCGCGGTCGCCCTTGATCTGCGGCAGGTCGTCTGCGATATCCAGACGCAGATTGATGCTCTTCTCACGGAAGACGGTGCCGCAGCTCAAGATGGCGTCTTCGATAACGCGAGACACATCCAATTCCTCCGGTTTCAATTCCAGTGTGCCGGAGTCAATCGCCGTGACCCGAATGAGATCGTCGAGCAAAGTGCCCAGGCGCTCAGAGGAGGATTTGATGCGCTCCAAAAATTTCCGCTGCAACGCGCCGATGATCCCGACCGATTCGCCCAACAACAGATCGGAGTACCCGACGATGGACGACATAGGTTGGCGCAGTTCTTGAGTCAGAGAGGCAATCATTTCTAGCGAAGGCGCGGGCGGACCCTCTTCCGCTGGAGCGCTTTTGGCTACCGCTGCGCCCGCGCTCACGGCCTCTGCCTGACGTTGGATCTCTGCCTGCGCCTGGGTAATCAGGCGTTCTTTCTCCGCCAATTGTTCGTGGGCCGTGGCCAGGGCTTTGGACTTATCCGCCAGTTGTGCCAGGGCCAGCGCCAGCGCGGTTTTAATTTCGGCGAGAGCTTGGTTATCACTTTGGTCTTGCAGCGCCAGGCTCTTTTCTGAAAGCTGCTTGATTTCAGCCCGGGTATTCTCCAACTCCGCCGCCAGTTGCCGTTCGCGTTGGACATGGGCCTCAACTTCGTTTTTCGCCGTCTCCAATTCCGTCTTTAAATATTCTAAGGAAGGCACGTGCTCACGTAGGGCGTTAAGTTCCGTCTCCAGCCGGTCGCGCTCTTCCACCTGGCGTTGCGCCAATTGCAGTTTAGCGCGCAGATCGCTGAGTTCGCTGATTAGTGTTCGCTGATTGACCTCCAGCTGCGCCTGCGATTGTTTGGCGATTTTTTCAGCCTCACGCCGCCAACGCTCGGCTTCTACCTGTGCTTCGGCCACTGAGCGCCAAGCGGTCTCCTGGGTCACGCGCCCTTCGGTTTCTAATTGATTAACTTGCTCCTGCTTTTGTTCCAGTTCTTCTTTAAGGCGGGCACCCTTTTCTACGGCGGACAGAGCGGTCGTGATCGGCTCCACCAGGGCAATCAGCAGATCTTGATCTTCCGCTGACCACTCGCGTTGTGAGAAGGGTGACAGCAGGATGATCGCTCCCAAGGGAGGCGATTCAGTCGAGGTCAGTGGAACGATCATTCCCGGCCCGACTTGCTCAATGTCTACCGCCGCTGATAGATGGCGGAGTTCCATTCCATACTTTTCGAGCGTGAGCCGGGAAGTCTCGCCCCAATTCAAGGCCGAGCTGAGAACTCCCATTTCATTTAAAGGCAGGGGGGCGCCATAGAGAGCTTGCTCGCGGATCAGGTCGTAACTGGCAGCGATGTTGGCGGTTCCCCAGCTATCCGGCGGATCCACAAACAAGCAAACATCGGCAACCAACGTGTGGCCGATGGCCAGCGTGATGGTTTGTACCAAGTCTTCTCGCTTGGTCGAAGTGTTGAGTGAGGCCAGCGCGATCGCGGCTTTAGAATCCAGGGCTGATTTCACGCGTGGCGGGCCGGTTGCTTCCGAAACAACGGTCGGCGATTTTTCCTCCACCTCCAGCGGAGGCAGGGGCGCGGTCTTCGGGATTTCAGCTTCAACTTCAATAGTCGGAGGTGGAGTAGGGGGGAGGGCTAAGGCCAGGGGCGCCTCCGCGACTACCGGGACCTCCAGCATTGACACCCGCCGATAGACCATGGCCGTAAACATTGGGAGCGCTACGATCTCCGCCAGCCGCGCAGCGCCAGGCACGTTGACACCCGGTAGGTTGACGCCGGTCGGGGTGAATGAATAATGGATGAGATGACCGAGGAACAGGCAAAACAGCAAGGCCAAGCCGGTAAACCAATTGGCCCGGTGGCGGATTCCGACAACGATTAATCCGGCGACCAACATGAAAATTTGGGCTTGTTCCCAGATCGTTTCCTCCAGAGATCCATTGTAGTAGGCCGCCCCAGCGGCGGCCGCTTGAAGCCACAGCACCCAGGTAATACCGGCGGCGAGCAGCGTTAGTAGGAGGAGGATGAAGGTGGCGGCATCCGCCAACGGGGTTGACTCGGGAAAAGCAAAAATCCAGATAATGAAGAGGATGGCTAGCGCCGAAGCCGCCCGGTCAAAAGGCGGAATGACCAGGAGTGGGTTAATCAATGTGACCGAGGCCAAGAGCGCCAGGCTGAGACCGAGGAGTCGTAGAAGGAATAGAACCGAGGCGGCTAGCGCTAAGCGAGCTTCCGGCGCGCCACGTTTGCGCCACCAGTGACTAACGGCAATCGCGGCAGCGGCCTCCAGCGCAAAGAGAAGCACCAGGTGATAAACCAGGCTGCCCGGCGGCTCACTGATTAGCGCGATAGCTTGAGTAAAGATGGACATGGGCCCGATCACTCTATCTTAAATAAACTGCGGAGATTATAGCAACAAGGGGATTTATGGGCAACGCAGCGTTGACAAACAACTTGAACAGAGTAAAATCACTTCACCTTGCCGGAGTGGCGGAATTGGCAGACGCGCTACGTTCAGGGCGTAGTGGCTGTAAAGCCGTCTGGGTTCAACTCCCAGCTTCGGCACTGACGAGAGATCCCGGTTCGCCGGGATTTTTTGTTGGGTTGCGCCGGGCTTGGTCTGAGGTATCATCTCGGCAGGAGAAATGGTTGACTCGCATAACTCAACGGAAGAACAATAGACCACCGCTCACTTTGTTGCAAGTGCTGACGTTGGTTGGTTTAGTGGCCGGGCTGCTGATTGTGCTGGATTTCAATCAGCGGCTGGCGGTCGCCCAGCGTTTAGTAGATGCGCGCAATCAGGTGGCCACCGAAGTGGCAATCTTGGAACAAGAAGAGTCTATGCTGCAAACGCAAGTGGCGTATGCCACGACGGATGCGGCCGTGATTCAATGGGCGCACGAATCAGGGAAGCTGGTGCTGCCCGGTGAAGTCTTGGTCGTCCCGGTGGTTCCCACGCCTTCAGCCACTCCACCTCCTTTGCCGGCCACGCCGCCTCCCCCGCCGCCGGCTTGGACGTTATGGTGGAATTTATTTTTTGACACGCTACCTTGACGCAGGCTCTCTCGACATGTTATACTCCCGCTGCGCTGATAAAGAAGGCGCTTTTCTTTTCGATGCGGGGTAGAGCAGTGGCAGCTCGTCGGGCTCATAACCCGGAGGTCGTTGGTTCAAATCCAACCCCCGCTACCTGAACCGAACCGTAGACCACCCGTCTACGGTTTTTTGTTGGCCCGGTGTGCTTCGGTTCCAGAGACTCCACATAAAAAAGGAGACCTCGATGAACCGTAGCACACCGGGCCTTAAACTTTCCAAAGCCATCCCGGGCTTCTTGCAACACAAGGCCGCTGAAGCCCTCAGTCCCCGCACTTTGGAAAGTTATGCTTTTCATCTCAAGCACTGGGCGGGACAGGCTGGGGATGTGGAACTGGCGAAAATCACGGCCCAAGATTTGCGCGCCTACTTGGCTTGGCTGCGCACCGACTATCAGCCGCGCCGCTTGGCAGGCGGCAACCAGCCGCTGGCCCCCAAAACCATTCGCAACTTTTGGATCACGCTCTCGGCCTTCTTCACCTGGGCGGCGGCGGAGTTTGAACTGCCCAATCCGATGAAGGCCGTGCCAGCTCCTAAATTTGAAGAAGCACCGGTCGAGCCTTTCACCAAAGAAGACATCGAAGCACTGTTGAAAGTATGCGACTATTGTCAGGAAGCTCAGACCACCGAGCGCCGCCGATTCACCATGCGCCGCCACTCCGCCCATCGGGATCGCGCCATCATCCTGACTCTGCTCGACACAGGGTTGCGCGCCTCGGAGTTGTGCGCGTTGAAGGTCAGTGATGTGGATCAGAAAAGCGGCAAAGTTCAAATCAAACATGGTTCACTCGGCAAAGCAAAAGGCGGCAAAGGGCGGACCGTGTTTTTGGGTAAGGCGGCTCGTCGGGCACTCTGGCGTTACCTGGCCGACCGCGAAGATGCGGAAGATGTTGATGCGCCTGTATTTGTTGGCAAGTTCAACCGCCCGATGAACAAGGGCGTGCTGCGCCAACTGATTGCCCGGTTGGGGCGTAAGGCCCACATCCCAAAATCTCATCCGCATCGGTTCCGCCACACATTCGCCATCACTTACCTGCGCTCCGGCGGCGACGTGTTTACACTACAAGCCTTGCTCGGACATAGCACACTGGAGATGGTTCAGCACTATGCCCGCCTCGCGCAGATTGACGTCGAGCAAGCCCACCGCCGCGCCAGTCCGGCGGATAATTGGCGACTCTAAGATGGAAGCCATCCCCGCCGCCTTACTGCGCCACCGCATCGGCCAGAATGTGCAACGCCTCTGCCATCTGGCCTTTGGAAAGACCGCGCAGATAAGCGGTCAAGTCCGTATCGGCCTCCGGTAAGGCGGCGGGTCGGCCCGTCAGATGGGCAATGCGCTTGCGGATTTCATCGCCCAGCAGCGGTGCGTAGATGCCATCCGTAATCTTGATATCGTTGTGCATCAGGTTCTGACTCACGGCTTTGTAGTCAGCCATCGTCCGGGCATGCTGGAGCGCAAACACTGCATGCCCGTGGCGCATCTTATGCGGCGACTTGTAAGGCAGGCCCGCCCGCTCATAAAAGAGTCGCGTGCGTTTAATAATCGCCGCATTGCGATTTTCTCCAGATCGTTCAGGTGAAAAGATTGATTGTCCCCACTGGTTGACCAAGGGCGTATACCACATCGCCGTCGGCGGAAGTTGGGCGCGCACCAGAGCATCCCACTGTTCCACTGCGCTCAGGAGTTCAGGGATTTCCAGTAGATAGGTGGTCGCCGTCTTATTGCGCTTCGTGCGGACGCCTAGCGAGGGCCATTGCTTGATTGCCCGACCCGGAAGATCCACCGACGCAATCGGCAGCGAACCGAGCGCGCCGGCCCGCATCCCGGAAACGAAGAGCAGCGCCAACCCGGCCTGATCGCGGCGGGAAGCCAAGTCGTCCTGTGGAAGGGGCAGCGTCGCCAGTTGAAGCGCCTCATCAAGCGTGACGAACACATGCTCGCGGGGATGGGAGATCAGCGGTGGAGCCTGCAACGAATCAATCCAGCCGGACGAGACGTTATCGAACTGACGAGAGTAATTCACCTTTCCCCACGTCAGGACGCGCTTGGTCACCTGAATAACTTTCTTCGCGGTCGCCGGTGCCAGCCCGGAGCCCGCATCGCCCTCCAGGGACGCCAAATAATTGGGAAAACTCGGTCGCCGTCGGGGTGCTTCTCTGAAAGGTGCGTCATCCAGCCATAGCAGCAGATGACGCAAGTAGAACCAATAGCGGCTGGCGGATCGTTCCCTCACCTGCGTATTCTCGCGCAGACTCCTCAGAAAGTCTTTGCACAAATGGTAATTCTCTCGGTTAACCATCACGCGCTCCTCGGTGGATCATCGCCTGACACTTGGGACATTTGTCCTTTAACAACACATGCTTCCCACGGCGGGTTGCAGTGGGATTCTCCAGCCACACCGCTTGACGACAGCGGAAGCAGTAAGCTTCGCCTTCACCCAGCTCCAGCTTAGAAGTATGGCGAGCTACTCGCTTCTGCTCTACCCATTCCGCTAACTGCTCGCCGTTGACCCATAAGTGGCCGCGCGGGTCGCGTTGGTGCGGAGCGCCCTTTGCCAGCCATTCCCGGATGAGTCGGGCCGGCACTCCCAATTCTTCCTCCAGTTCAGTCGGCGTGTAGAGCATAGGCAATAATCCAGGCGCGCGGACGATCACGGCCTGCGTGAGCCGGATTGGGCTGGGGGCATGGAGAACAGGCTCTGCCGTAAGTGTTTCGGCGGGGTTAATGTTGGAAAGCTGCGTGGAATTGGACATAACCTGTTACCTCATTTGATTTGCGCCCAGTATATGCTCAGGATGGCTCTTGGCTTTCAAAAATCGTTCAAAGAAATCTTTTTTTGAAAGGAGATAACGGTATTGGGCGCACTTTTCTGGCCAATTGAGCACCTCCAGGTTTGCTTGTGCGCGGCATTGGGCTAAAATCTCGGTAGGAGTCATTTATGGCAGATTGGATTACGACGACCGAGGCCGCTGAATTGAGTGGGTACCATCCTGACCACCTGCGGGAATTGATCCGCGATGGTCAGATTGCTGCTGTCAAAAAGGGTAACGCGTGGTGGGTAGATCGTGAGGCACTGCTCGCTTACCTAAAGGCGGCTCGGAAAGCGGAGGACAAACGACGAGGGCCAAGAGGAGTAGCCAAGACTTGACACCTAGTATATAATACCCCATATCAATAAGGGATAATTTATCCCAGAGACGGGCCGCGTAAGTGGGGAAACACTCACGAGGCCCTGACCCCACCCACCGAACAAGCGGCGGGCTAGGCTGACCCGATTCTACCAGACGGGCGACCTGCCAACTTACGGCGAGGCGCCCGTTTTCGTTTCTAATGCGACTAGAGATGAACACTGGCTGATCGGTCTACCGTTTGCCCTTCGGCTCATCGAAAAGGAGTCGTATATGAAAATCAGGCTGCGTTCCAAACGTCTCGCCCAGTTATTTGCCGAAGTGTGGAGAGATATCCCCGAAGCCGACCGCGCTTTACTGGCTGACCGGGCGCGGCTAGTCGTTGACGACCCCATTTTTTTGCCCAAAGCGAACTCACATCAAATTCTGGTTTGGAGCGCAGTGATAAGTATTGGGGTTAGAAAGTCAATCACGATCCTCTGCTTGAGTCCCCGAAACTTGCCACACCAACCCGATAACTTTGTACGATACGTCATTGCTCACGAATTAGCGCATATTGTCTGTGGACATCTGGAATTGTTTTCCTCTTACCCGAACGGCATCACCCCTACCAACCGTCAGACACTCTTTGAGTCAGAAGCGGATGCAAGAGCAAATCTCTGGGGGTCTCCGGTCGCGTATTTCACGCGCCCCCTAAAACCATCCCGCTCATCCAGAATACGAGTCAACTATCGCAAAACACGATCCCGATAACTCGAAGACTGACCAGCTGACTTTCGTCTGGTCGGCTTCAACCTAAGGCTACTCGCCATTGTGTCATGTTGTATCCTATTTGACGATGTAGTGAGGTCGCGGTACAATTTCCCGTACCGAAGAATACGATATTCGTATTCACCGCTTGCTGAAGCTGATTGGCTTCTGTTCTGACGTTTTAGGCCGCACGGGCCTGTCCGTGCGGCCTTTTAATTTTCCTCCCGATGGGCTATGGGGTGTACCTGGACAAAGAAAAGGAGAAGCCAATTATGGGTAATCAGAAAAATAACTTCAGCGAAAAAGGGATTCACTCTCAAGGGCCGCTCACACCGGAAACGGTCACCGAATTCTTGGATTTACTTGTCCAACTGGGGAGTGATCTGACTCACCCAACGGTTCCAATCTTGCGGGAAATTTTAAGCCTGGAACTGGGCCATGCGCCGCTGGAGAAAGTGTTGGTTGCTCGGTCTCTACGGTCACTTTGGGACGCGCGATACAAGCCTAAAAAGATTGGCGCATCGTATGTTGCCGCGTGGTCAAAATATATCACACTGACCGCAGTCTATTTCTATCCGGCCTCTCAGCGCTTGGAGCCGCCGTGCAGCCTCAATGTCATTGGAGACCTGCTGGCTGACGAAGAGCATCTAGCCTTGGTCATGACCGATGGCGACCTGGAACGGGCGAAGAAAATCCGGGCGACCCATCGCGACTTTTGGCAAAAGTTCATTCTCCCTGCGGACTCCCCGCGGGATAAAACAGCACACGCGCGCCTCAAAGTAGCGATTGAGCGTCTGACGGACTTGCTCAACGAGCACTATCAAGCTTTGATCCCACAACAGCTACCTGATCTACCAACTGAATCCGAAGACTCTCCTCCTACACCACCGATCGAGTCCCCAGTTTCACCTTTTGACCCAGCCATGGAACCGGCGCAAATCCGGGCTTGGTTGGAAGCCCGCTTCGCCTCTGCCACGCCAGAGTTGCGCGAGACAGCGCGGACGCTCGCTCAACGCTTGGCCGCCATCCGACTGGGACTGATTCCCTCCGATGGTTCCGCAATTCTCACACGGCCTCAAGTGATGCGGGCCTTTGCCGACCGGGACAATCCGACGTTGGAGTGGAAGGCGATGGACTTTCTAGAGCGCGCAGCGATTTTGGAATATCAGTTTGGCGACCATTGGGAATTTGCCGTTGCTCCAACGGCGGTGGAGTTGTTAGTGGCGGAGTACGTCACCGACTACCAGCCCTCTTGGGTATCGCTGCGTTGTGCTAACCGTGGAGTGATGGATTGGATCATGGTTATTTTGACGGAACGGGCGGACACGCAGCGTCTCAAGCTATTCCTGGATCAACTTGGACAGGCGATGAATTACGCCTCGCTCCTCTCCGTGCTGGAATGGGCATGCTACCTGGGGAAAGTAGAGTCTCTGTCACTGCCTACTGTGACGGAATACTGCCAGCGGGCGAGTAAGGCACTCTGCCAACTAAGCCAAATGAATCCGCTTGGGTTGGTGCGGCTTCAGCGCGCGGTCTGCGAGGCTCGGCACGATTTGTGTCTGGCCGAGTCGGAGACTGAACCCGTGCAGCGTGCCGAGCTTTGCCTGGAGCCGATTGATTTAGAGCGCTTGGCTTCTAGCACGGATTTAGCGGCCTGTCTGCACATGCTTGGAGCCAAGCCACCCCACACTCCAGAGCAGGCGTGGCTGGAAAAGGGTCCAGTGCTGCGAGCTTTGATCACCGGCTTGCGGGAGGGCGCGATAGTTCAGACGCAGATCGAGTGTGCGGTGTGGCTCGAGCGCTCCTCACTCTCTCCAAGAGTCGGATTTGAAACGCCACGGTGGGCCGTGTGGGAGGCCCGCTCCATCTCCGCTGCTGAAAGCGTGGCGCAAATTGCCTTGGATGCCAGCGTGCCAAGTTTGGTTCGTTCGCTGGCGTTCAGTGTACTCCTGCGCGAAAAGGTGCTTCTGCGTTTATGGGAGGTGGGCTACCGAGCACTGGTATACGAAGCATCGCTGGCTTTAAACAAGCGGCTTTTCTGCATGCCCAGCAACGCAGAAGCGTGGTATTTTGCCTGAGCTTGTGATGTTCTTGGGTGTCTAGGCTGTCCTGACTAAGACTGGCGAAATGTGCAAATCAGTTGCCAATCCCGTGGTCTAACTCTTTCATCTTCAATGAAAGGATGTGACTGTCCCATGGCTGACATGTTCAACCTGCAAATAACGCTGCCCGATGACTTTGCCACTCTCCTCGGTGCGCCGACCCAAGCCAATGCAGCCGTCAAGGAATACATTGTCTTGGGTTTGTTTCAGGAAGACCGGATCTCCGGTGGCAAAGCGGCTGAATTCCTGGGACTCACGCGCCTGGGTTTCGTCACCCTCCTGGCGCGTAAACGTAAAGGCATCCCCTACTTCCGCCTCACGTCCGACGAATGGGCCAAAGAAGTCGCCATCGTCAAAGCGTGGGGTGTGAGCAGTGCCTAAGATTGTTTCCAACACGGGGCCAATCCTTGCGCTGACGCGCCTTGGTCAATTCGACCTCTTGCGCCAGCTTTTTGGCCAGTTTTCATTAAAGATTCTGGTGAAGCCGAATAGAAGAATGCTGTGCGAAGAAGTGCTTCTGCGCTTATGGGAGGCGGGGTATAGAACACTTCTGTACCCGGGGCAGTTGTCCAATTGGCTTTACCATCGAACGCGGTTATAATGCCCAGCACGCTTCACGGCTCCAGGGGTAAAACTTGAAAATCTCCTTCAACCTAAAAACATAGAGTGTGAGTTAGCGCCGAGTCACCGCATAGTGACCCGGCATAACTGCGTTGCATCATGTAGGAAGAAGTAGGCCTACGAGCGAGGTAGAGCTTCGGAAAAGGACTTCAGCAGCGCTGAGACGAGTTGGCGAGAGTTGCGGTGAGGCACAGCCCCGTTTGAACGGACACTGGAATCTGATTTTGATAGGCTTTGTCGGTTCACACGGAGGACGTTCGCCGGTATGGTGCAATTGACTGAAAGAAAGAGCAGGCGAGAGCTAACGAGCGCTGGAAGGAGGAATTTTAGGCAGTGGAAAGAGAAGTCCCGATGAATAGGGGATTGCAACTTCTTCCCCGCATACAAATCGGGGGCAATCGGAAGGGTGGAAAGAGAAGTCCCGATGAATAGGGGATTGCAACCTGCCGCCTGCCAGTTTTTGTCACCATTCAGGATGCCGCTTGTGGAAAGAGAAGTCCCGATGAATAGGGGATTGCAACCCAACAATCTCCGTTTGGGCACACAATGACCGTTTGACGTGGAAAGAGAAGTCCCGATGAATAGGGGATTGCAACACAGTGTAACCACAGAACCACTCAAGGTACGTAGGTGGAAAGAGAAGTCCCGATGAATAGGGGATTGCAACTCATCTACTGTCAACTTGACGTTAACACCAGGCGGGTGGAAAGAGAAGTCCCGATGAATAGGGGATTGCAACGTGAAGACTGAGTCGATGGGGAAACGGTTGGTAGTGTGGAAAGAGAAGTCCCGATGAATAGGGGATTGCAACCTATCTCGGCGCTTTTGAGAAGATCCGCACGAGCGTGGAAAGAGAAGTCCCGATGAATAGGGGATTGCAACTCAAGTCGTTCGGAAACTAGCACCGTAACGCCGCGTGGAAAGAGAAGTCCCGATGAATAGGGGATTGCAACATGTTGCCCGTGTTGTAGTTCAACATTGGATCGGGGGTGGAAAGAGAAGTCCCGATGAATAGGGGATTGCAACATAAAAGTTCGCCACCAAGATGATCAAAGCGCTGTAAGTGGAAAGAGAAGTCCCGATGAATAGGGGATGAAACAAAGGATGAAGGGAGAAGGAGAAAGGACGAAGTAAAACCGACGCCCTTTCATCCTTCCTCCTTCCTTCTTCTTACTTTCACAGATCGGGGGTGGGGATGGACAATTTAGAACAACTCGCGCTGGCGGCGTTGGCGCATGACTTGCCCGCTTTGATGGCGGAGAGTAAGACGCCGCTACCGCCCGTGTTGGATTTAGTCCGGCTGGATGATCCCGCGCTGGTCACCATCCTTGAACAAGCGGAGGTCTATGCCACACCGCAAGGCGTGAATCATAAACGGCTGACGGACGGGCCGCTGCTCTCCATCTTTTCCCTGCTCCAAATCAAACAAACAGAATTACCACAACCGCATTACCACCGCTTTGCGCCGCTCATCTCTACTGACAAAGAGCAAGAGGGATTGTTCCCAACGCCGGAAATGGACTCATCCGGGCGAGCGAGTCATTTGCAAAAGCTGGCGGCGGAACTCAAGTGGCTCGGCGCGCAGGTAGACCTCGCGCGCTTTGATCGTGCCTATCCTCACCTGCTGGCACTGCTGCAAAGATATGGCTGGTGTCTGCCCAGCCACAGCGCCGATGTCGCGTTGTTCGATCACGCCAAGCTGACGAGCGCCATCGCCGTTTGCCTGTATCGCTACCACCAAGAGACGCTCACAGTCGAGGCCATTCGCGGCGGCGCACCGGCTGAGCGCTTCTGCTTGCTCGTCGGCGATCTGTCCGGGATCCAGGCTTACATCTTCGGGATCACGACCATTGGCGCGGGTGGAGTCGCGCGGCGGCTGCGGGCGCGGTCGTTCTATCTCTCGGCGCTGTCCGAGGTCCTCAGCCATCTGATTGCGGATCGCTTTGGGGTCCCGCTCGGAAACGTCATCATGGCGTCGGGCGGAAAGTTCTACGTGCTCGTCCCCAACTCCGGCGATGTCGCTTCCCGGCTGCAAACGCTCCGGCGCGAGGTGGACGGCTGGTTCCGGAAACACTTCAACGGCGAGGTCGCGCTCAACCTCGCGCACGTCTCTTTTGCGGGCGATATGTTTCAGGCCGGCAGCCAGGCCCAGCCCGGCTTCGGCGAGGTAATGGCGGAGTTAAGTCGTAAATTGAATCGGGAGAAGCGCCGCCGGGGGCAGAGCATCCTCACCCGCGATGGGGCGTGGGACGAAGAAGCCTTCTTAATGACGGAGCGCAATTTCCAGGGGAACGCTGTATGCGAAAGCTGCAAAAAGTTCCCGGCGACTCAGGCCGAGAATCTGTGCCTGCAATGTGAGCGCGACGTGGCGCTGGGCAAACGCTTGCCCGGCGTGCGCTACGTCGCGTACTATCAGCAACCGGCGGGCGAGAATTCAATCCATCTGCCGATGGATTATTCAATGCAAGTTTTGGCCGCGGATGAACTGGCGCAAGCCGGGCAGCCTTACCTGCTGACGAAACTGAACGATCCGGAGATCCGGGAACTGGCCGACCAGCCCGGCTCGTTCCGTTATCTGGCCAATCACGTCCCGTGGGCGATGAATTTTGAAGACATCGCGGCCAAGGCCGAGGGGCGACCGCTGCTCGGTTACGTGAAAGCCGATGTGGATTACTTGGGCATCCTCTTTGCCCAGGGACTGCGCGAGGACGAGCCGGGGAAGGGGCATGACACCGCCGCGCACGTCGCGGCGTTGAGCCGCGAGTTGGACGTTTTCTTTTCCGGCTGGATGCAGCACCGCTTGAGCGGCAATGCGGACTCGGATTATCGGGATTTCTACACCATCTTCTCCGGCGGCGATGATCTGTTTCTGGTGGGGCCGTGGGACAAAGCTGCCGCGTTGGCGCGCGAGGTGCGTGACCGGTTGGCCGCGTTTGTGGGGAACAACCCTGCGCTGACGCTTTCCGCTGGAATACTCTTCACCAAAGAACGGTATCCCATCTCGCGCGCGGCGGAGGACGCCGAGGCGATGCTGGAACTTTCCAAAGAGCACACATGGATAGATGACCGCCAGGAGAAACATAAACGTAATCAACTCACCGTCCTCGGCGATACACTGCGCTGGGAGATCGCGCCGGAAATATTCGCCGAAATCAAAAAACTGGAATCCGGCTCAAAGTATCTCACCTCGGCGTTCTTGTACGATCTAATCGAGTATGGACGACTGTACCAGTTGTGGGCCAAAGAGAAGAAAATCGAAGGGCTGCGTTACAAACCACTCTTTGCTTACAACATTGCGCGCAATCTGCGCCGGGCGGACACGGAACTTTATCGTTGGGCGGATGGGCTGATGCAATCGCTCAATGGCGGTGAACAAAGTTTGACCATGCAGCACCTGGGACTGATTGCCACCTATTTGCTCTTCGCGCGGCGAAGTGGCTCAAAGGAGGGAAACAATGGCTGAAGAACGCGAAGTCGGCGTTGTCAAAAATATCGTCGCAGACAAAGGCTTTGGTTTTATTGAACGCAGTCAGGGGAAAGACCTTTTCTTCAGGCTCGAGGATGCTCAATTTGCAGGCATCACTGACCTGAAAGAAGGAGATCAAGTGTCTTTCACCGTCAAGGAGAGAACGAAAGGGCCACGCGCTGAGAACCTGAAGTTGGTTGCACAGGCAGCCCCTTCCAAAGGGGGTGCTCCAAAGCCGGCTTCCCGGCCGGATACAGCGACCGGATTCAAGTTTGGGCCGGATTATTTTCAAAGCGGTTACTTCGATGAGAAAGGCAACGTGCGCCCGGAAGTTCTGGATACCACGGCGATGGAGGTCGCCAAGCGGCTGGGCAATGCCGGGATGAAGTCCGCTCAGATGCGGCGCTTCTTTAATAAGGCGCGCGGCATTGAGGCCCGCTTGGGCCGCGATAAGGACTTCGATGCAATCCGGGCCGACATCTTGAGTTTCAAGTCGGACGTGGTCTATCAAGTTGGGCGCAAGGTGGTGCCGGAAGAGTTCAAGCAATTCATAGATCGCAACATTGAGTTGGCCGTAGCGGATGAAAAAAGCTTCAAAGAAGGTTTCTTGCGGCACTTCCAAAGCGTGCTGGCTTATTTTGTGTATTACTTCCGCGAAGACTCAGGCCGTTAGCTTCGGTTCATTCGTGCCATTCGGCCCATTCGCGCCATTCGTGATTAAAAAACCATTTCTAAAACAGCCTATTGATCAGGAGGCAGAATCATGGCACACACCATCACCAAATACCGAACCATCAGCGGAACCATCACCTGTGAGACCGGGCTGCGGATCGGCGGCTCGAAGGAAAGTATCGAGATCGGCGGATTGGAAAATACGATCATCCGCCACCCAATTACCGACGAGCCGTATGTCCCTGGCTCATCGCTGAAAGGCAAAGTACGGTCGTTGCTGGAATACAAGCTCGACCGGCGCGATCAGCGCGGACAGGTCAAAGGCAAGAACAATGGTGAGCCGTGCGAGTGTGGCAAGTGTATGATCTGCCGCGTCTTTGGAGCGCACAAGAACACGCGGCACGAACTCGGGCCGACGCGCGTCCTCTTCCGCGACGCGACGCTGACGGACGAATCGCGCAAGTGGCTGATGGACGCGCAAACGTCTAAAGGCATCTTCTTCACCGAAGTGAAGACGGAGAACATGATCAACCGGAACATCGGCGTGGCCGAGCATCCCCGCACGCAAGAGCGCGTCCCGGCGGGCGCCAAGTTCAACTTTGAAATCTCCGTCCGCATCTTCGATAGCGACAACGAAGAAGAAATTCTTGGGTTCATCAAAGACGGGCTGGAGTTGCTCAAGCAGGACTACCTCGGCGCGTCCGGCAGCCGGGGTTACGGCAAGGTGGGCCTGGATTACAAGGTCGCGTGACATGCTGACTTTTCGCGCGACGCTGCGGCCTCATTCCGCGACGCTCTCGCCCTGGCAAGCCGATACGCTGTTCGGGCATTTGTGTTGGCTTATCTTGCACCACGAGGGCGAGGCGCAACTTAACGCGTTCCTGGACGAGTATCGTCAGGGCACGCCGCCGCTGCTGCTCTCGGATGGATTTCCGGGCGACTGGCTGCCGCGCCCGCTCGTTCCTCCCTCACCCGAGGCCGGCCCAAAACGCTCAAAGGCCGAGCACATCCACAAGATGCAGGAAGACAAGGAAGGCAAAGACATCCGCTGGATCGGCCTGGACGAGTTCAACGCTTTCCGCCGCGGGGAGAAAGTCAAACCCGAGCGGCACATGTTGAGTGAGCATCGCACCGTCCTCAAGAATCAAATCAACCGGCTGACGGGCGGGACGACCGCGATGGATGACGAGGCCGAGGGCGGCAACCTGTATGATTTGGATGAACTCCGGTTTGTGGACGGCTTCGGCGAAAAGCGCGTGCGGTTCGATATTTCGGTTTACGTCAAAGCCAGGGACAAAGCTGCGGCAGATCGGGCCTCCGAGTGGTTCACGCGGCTCGCGCGCAGCGGCTACGGCGCGAAGAAATCCGCCGGGTACGGACACTTCTCGCTGCAGGATTGGCAACCGTTTCCGGACTTCGACGATCCCCAACTCGAGCCGAACGGTTTCATCAGCCTCTCCAACTGGGTTCCGGCGCGCGCCGATCCTACGCATGGGTTTTACAACACCCTCGTGAAGTACGGCAAGTTGGGCGAAGAACTGGCGAACTCCGATAACCCGTTCAAGTTTCCGCTCATCATGCTCACTGCCGGGTCGGCTTTCTATGCGGACGCGCCGCGCGAGTGGTACGGGCGATTAGTGAGCAGTGTCGCGCCGGCGGATGAGCGCGTCGTTCATTATGGATACGCCTTCGCCGTACCCGCACAATTGGTTAAGGAGGTTTAAAACCGATGATGAGCTTTGCTGAATTTCTGATACGGCCTCCAGCTACCCTGCGCGGCGTATTGGCATTTTTAGGGGCCGGCATTATCGCCAGTCTCTTGTCTAACCTCCTGGGGCTGCTAACCGGAAATTCGGTGTTGATGCAAATCTTCTTTGTGGCCTACCTGCTCCTGGTGCTCATGGCAATATATCTGCTGAGTTTGAACGTCACTCCTAAGGTACTCGTCTCAGAAGATAAGCAACCGGCGAAGCATCGGGGGTTAATTCTACTGGTCGGGATAGGACGGCCTGGCGAAAATCCCCTGAACCAATCGGCTTGGAAAGCCATTGAATATCATCTCGCCGATGGACAGGCTCAAGGTCTGCAAACCTGTTGGCTCATCGGATCGGGCGGCGCAGAGGGATCACTCTCGGTGGCGGAGAAACTCAAGCAAATGTGCGAGGCCCGGAATGTGAAAGCACAGGTGAGGTCCGTGGAAGATACCTTCGGTGTGCAAGAGACATACGATCTGGTCATGCGAATTTATAGAGATGAAGCGCCGGAGGCCGGGTTGGGTGAACAGGAAGTCATCGCCGACTTTACCGGCGCAGTCAAGCCGATGTCTGCCGGGATGATCTTGGCTTGCGGCGAGCGCCGCCCAATGCAATATATGGTTGGGCGCAAAGAGGGCGTCGCCTCTATTCCCCGACTGATCGAATTCAAGCCAAGCAATCGGCGGAGAGCATGATGCTTGGATCATTTCGCCTCGCCCGCTATCGCTTCGATCTCGAAGCCGTCGAGCCGCTGCAACTGCCGCCGTACAAGGGCAGCACGCTACGCGGCGGGTTCGGGTATGCGTTCAAAAAAATGGTGTGCGGCCAGGGTCGCGAAGCGTGGCGCGCGTGTACGCCGTGCAAGCGCGGCAACGATTGTCCGTACGGTTACATCTTTGAGACGAGCGTCCCCAAGGACAGCGCGGTGTTGAGCAATTTGCAAGACGTGCCCATCCCCTTCGTCATCGAGCCGCCCGCCGACCGGCGGACGACGTTCAACGCGGGCGACCGGCTGGCCTTCGAGGTCGTGCTCGTTGGGAAGGCGATCAATTACCTACCCTACTTCCTGCTCGCGTTTCAAGAGTTGGGTCGTATGGGCATCGGCAAATCGCAGGGCCGGTACGTGTTGCAGCGGATCATGGCCGTCCATCCGTGGGAGAGCACGCAGGAGATTGTTTACGATGGGGTGGACGTGCGCGTGGGTGGGCGCGATTTGAGCGTGTCGTACGCCGCGATCGCCGACCGCGCGTTGGCGCTGCCGGCGGAACACCTCGCGCTCCACTTTCTCACGCCCACGCGCATCAAGCACGCCGACCGTTTCACCACGCAGCCGGATTTTCACGTCCTCGTCCGCGCGCTGCTGCGGCGCATCTCGTCGCTATCTTACTTTCACTGCGGCGAGTTGTTTGACGCCGACTTCCGCGGGCTGATCGAAGCGGCGCAGGCGGTGCGGACAGCGCACCAGGCGGTGGAGTGGGTGGATTGGGATCGCTACTCCACGCGCCAGCAGAAGCGCATGAACCTGGGCGGGTTCGTGGGCGAGTCTGCTTACGAAGGCGACTTGATTCCTTTTCAACCTTTATTGGCTCTGGGTGAACTCACTCATGTCGGTAAAGCAACTGTCTTTGGACACGGACAGTATCGGATTGCTGATTTCTGATTGCTGATCGAAAAGAGAAGCCCCGATGAAGAGGGGATTGCAACTACTCTGCGACCGGGTTTGGTTTGCGCTGGTCATTCAGGTGGAAATACATGCCCCGATGAATAGGGGATTGCTACAATCCCTGCCAGCCCTGTACCAGAATAACAACCTTCTGTTGAAAGGGGAGTCCCGATGAAGAGGGGATTGCAACTTGTATAAGCAAAACATGCTTCCTATAAGCAGCCAGGAAAGGGGAGTCCCGATGAAGAGGGGATTGCAACCCAAATAATGCCTGGATACGGCCATTGGTGTGTTTGGTTGAAAGGGGAGTCCCGATGAATAGGGGATTGCAACTGGAATGAGCTGTTCCATGATGAACTTGATGATAATGTGTTGAAAGGGGAGTCCCGATGAATAGGGGATTGCAACTTAATTTGGATGGAGGTATGCAGAGCCTTCACCGCAAGTAGAAATACCTACCCCGATGAAGAGGGGATTGCTACGCATCGGTTTGTTGGTCTATCTGAAAATCAATCGATAGTTGAAGGGAAGTCCCGATGAATAGGGGATTGCTACTTCTGGACAATGTACTGGGTCTGATTGTGGCGGAAGGTTGCAGGGGAGTCCCGATGAATAGGGGATTGCAACGTGATGGGTGTCTTCGGTCCGGAAACGATATGTTCCAGGTTGAAAGGGGAGTCCCGATGAATAGGGGATTGCAACAACGTTGTACCGCCGATGCTTAGATTGCCGTTGAAGTAGTGTTGAAAGGGGAGTCCCGATGAATAGGGGATTGCAACTTAGGCCGCGCCGCCACTAATTGAGTTGCCCGTTGGTTGAAAGGGGAGGAGTCCCGATCAAGAGGGGATGAAGAGCGGCGGTTGGTCGCTGGCGGCTAGTAGTTGGTGGGTGGTGAGTCATGCACGCCGACTGCCAGCCACCAGCTGCCAACAACCAGCGACCAAAAGGAGTCCCGATGAATAGGGGATTGCAACCACCTCAGGTTTTGTGTCTTGATCTCGGTCATCCAGTCTGGTTGCAGGGGAGTCCCAATGAAGAGGGGATTGCAACTGCTGTGGAAACTGTGCAACTGTGAAGCGTGGTTCGTTGTAGGTGAGTCCCGATAAATAGGGGATTGCTACGGTTCGTCCGTGGTCATTATGAAGTTGTCCAGGTAAAGTTGCAGAAGAATTCCCGATGAATAGGGGATTGCTACTTGAAAAAGTCAAAAGCAGCTTGTAGCGTTTCGTATGTTGCAGGGGAGTCCCGATGAAGAGGGGATTGCAACGTGTTCTGCCACAGGAACGCGTACACCACATCCTGGTTGAAAGGGGAGTCCCGATGAATAGGGGATTGCTACCGCTTGATAACGTCTTTTCGCAGTCGCGCGAAATCAGCATATTGCAGGGGAGTCCCGATGAAGAGGGGATTGCAACACGTTGACGCCACCGATTGCGATGGGCATTTATATTAGATTGCAGGGAAGTCCCGATGAAGAGGGGATTGCTACACGACCGTCTGCGTACCCTTGGCGGGGCAATCGCTGGGTTGAAAGGGGAGTCCCGATGAAGATGGGATTGCAACGAACCGGTTCCTAGGTCAGAACTATCTGTTTGGTGTAAAGTTGAAAGGGGAGTCCCGATGAAGAGGGGATTGCTACGTCCACGATGAGGTCAGGGAGCCATACTTCTTTCAGTTGAAAGCGGAGTCCCGATGAATGGGGGATGGAGAACGAAACTAGTTAGCAACAGATTTTGTAGCGGATGTAGCGGATGAATGTTTCCCGATGAAGAGGGGATTGCTACTCATCAATCCACGAGACGCGCCAGGTCTGCTTCTCCTAGCGGTTGGAAGGGGAGTCCCGATGAATAGGGGATTGCAACACCATGTGATAGGTCGCGCCGTCTTTGGTGCGGGCAATGTTGCAGGGGAGTCCCGATGAAGAGGGGATTGCAACTAACGGATTTGGAGCCCGTCATACGTCACCCCGGCAGTTGAAAGGGGAGTCCCGATGAATAGGGGATTGCTACTGCTGTTCCCATTTGCGCTTGAATGTCTCCACCACGTTGCAGGGGAGTCCCGATGAATAGGGGATTGCAACTCGTCAATGACGGTAAATCCAATGAAGAGGGGATTGCGACTGACAGTCTATTCGCTATGACAGTTGCGACACTTCCTGTAGAAAGCGATGCCCCGATGAAGAGGGGATTGCTACATGATGTGTACATCAATATTGTTCTGCACGACGTTGATGATTGAAAGCGGAGTCCCGATGAATAGGGGATTGCTACCTTTTAGTTGGCCCGGTTGAACTATTGCAGGCAACGATATTGCAGGGGAGTCCCGATGAAGAGGGGATTGCAACACGATGGGCCACAGCGCATTGATGATCAGCGTCGCATAGTGGAAATACATGTCCCGATGAATAGGGGATTGCTACTTGGTAGATTGTTTGATTGGTTGATTGATGACAGATAAGCTGTAGGTGAAGTCCCGATGAATAGGGGATTGAAACTTGTGGGTCATCACGATGTCCGCTTGGCCGGCGCGGAGTGTTGAAAGGGGAGTCCCGATGAATAGGGGATTGCAACACATCGTCAATCTGATCATATGCCCAGGTCAACATGGTGTGGAAATACATGCCCCGATGAAGAGGGGATTGCAACTTGGGCAGAGTCGGGAGGGGCAGGGTATCGAATTCGCGTTGCAGGGGAGTCCCGATGAAGAGGGGATTGCAACCACAACTGCGCCCGATACCACGCCATCCTCACCGCGTTGCAGGGGAGTCCCGATGAACAGGGGATTGCTACGACTCGTCGCTGTTGAGTTGCGTGATCTTGGCGCGGATGGTTGCAGGTGAGTCCCGATGAATAGGGGATTGCTACCTCTCGATGTTGGTGACGGTGGCCGCGCCTTGCGTGACGTTGCAGGGGAGTCCCGATGAATAGGGGATTGCAACAAGTCTGGCTCGTTCCAGCCCAGGAAATATTCGGAAGTAGAAAGATATGCCCGATGAATAGGGGATTGCTACTTCAGCCGCTCGTAAGCGTTCACGGCCTGATGACAAGTTGCAGAAGATATCCCGATGAAGAGGGGATTGCAACACAATGGGAATGCGCTTGTCCATCTTGTGAAACTCGTGGAAACACATGCCCCGATGAAGAGGGGATTGCTACGCGTTGTAGATGATCACATGCTGCAGGTGCAGAATCACTTGCAGAAGAAGTCCCAATGAATAGGGGATTGCAACTCTATCTGCTTGGCCGGTTTCTCTGGCGGTTGCCACGTGGAAATACATGCCCCGATGAATAGGGGATTGCTACTAGCCGTACGGCGGATCGCCGTTCCAGTCCCCCTTTGTGTAGAAATGGGAGTCCCGATGAATAGGGGATTGAAACAGACAAAGCGCGTTCACACTCTCGTGTTGGTAGATGGTGGAAATACCCGCCCCGATGAAGAGTGGATTGCTACTAAATATGTTCGAGGTGCTTTTTCATCGTCGCCCGCGTGTTGGAAAGGGGAGTCCCGATGAATAGGGGATGATGCAAAGCAGAAGGCGGAAGGATGAAAGTGGAGTTTCGTACTTCATCCTTCCGCCTTCATCCTTCCACTTCAGCCGCCAACAGCCAGCAACCGCTATGGTCGCCAAATTTCTCCAACAACTCCGCCGCCTGGTGCTCGACGAGCGCGATGCTCAACGCCAACAAATAGAAAAAGCCTGGGCCAAGCCTTTGGCCGAACGAGTCGCCGATGGCCTGGCGATTGAAGGCGTGCGCTTCCTCAACTTGCAACCGGACGGCTATCTGGAACTGGCCTGCGATCACAACCAATCGCGCTTCCGCGAAGGCGACACGTTGTGCTTGAATCGGGGCAGCCCGTTCTTTGAGCCGTTCGTCAACGTCACGTTGGAAGTGGATGACGAAACCCGCCTCACCGTATTTCTGAACGACCCCAAAGATTTCGACATTACCTGGCTTCACAGCCAGCCCACCGGCTGGGTGCTGGATCAGGGCTACCTGGACTTGAGCCACTACGTGCTCGACGCGCTGGCGGAAGTCGGGGATACGCTCGTCGGCGTGCAGCGCATCCTGCCACTGCTCATGGGCGAGGCGCGGCCCACGCTAGACTCGGCGCGCCATGCGCGGGCGCTGCAACGCGCGGACGAACTGGGCTTGAACTACGATCAAGCGGAAGCCTTCGCGCAGGCCTATGCCGCCGACCTCACCTGGCTCATTCAAGGCCCGCCCGGCACCGGCAAGACGCGGGTGTTGGCGCACTTGGCCGAGATGTTGGTCGAGGATGGCGAGCGCGTGCTCATCACCGCCTTCACGCATCGCGCCATCAACAACGCACTCAACACCCTCGCGCGTGTCGCACCGGACATACCGGCGGCCAAGATCGGCCTGCTGCATCGTGCGGATGATCTACGACACGGCGTGGAGAATTACCCGTATTTTAATTTGTCGCCGATGGCGGAGATGAACCGGGGCTACGTCATCGGCGCGACTCCATTTGCCACGCGCACCAATCGCTTGAGCGGCGTGGAGTTCGAAACGATCATCTTCGACGAGTCCAGCCAGATCACGCTGCCGCTGGCGGTGATGGGGATGCTCGCGGGCAAGCGCTTCATCTTCCTCGGCGATCAAAAACAACTCCCGCCGGTGCTCACCCGCCGGTATAGCGGCGGCGCGTTCCGCGAGTCGGTTTTCGAAGTGTTGGCCGATCAGGGCTTCGACACGCTGCTCACCGAGACTTATCGCCTGAATCAAGAATTAGCGGAGTGGCCGAGCGCGACGTTCTATGCCGGACAACTCCGGCCCGCATCTGAAGTTGTCGCTCACCGACGGCTTGAACTGGAACCCCCCTCCCGTTTTGTGGAAGTGCTTGATCCCGCGCACCCGAAAGTTTTCCTGGACTTGCAGCACCGGAACGCGACCACGCGCAACCACAAAGAAGCGAGCGTCGTCGTGGATTTGCTGCTCACCTTGCTCGAGGCCGGTCTGCCGCCGTGGGAAGTGGGCGTCGTCGTTCCTTATCGCGCGCAGAGTCGTGAAATCCGCGCCTTGCTCCGCACGGTGCTGCCGGATTCCGAGACGCGCCGGCATATCATCGTGGACACGGTCGAGCGCATGCAAGGACAGGAGCGCGAGGCGGTCATCGTCTCGCTCACCACCAGCAACCCGACGTTCGCCGCGCACCTGGCGGAGTTTTTCTTTCAGCCGGAACGATTCAACGTCGCCGTCACCCGCCCACGCTCCAAGCTTATCCTCGTCGGCAGTCGGCACGTTCTCAACGCGCAGCCGGATGATCCCGAACAGCAGGCGGCGGTCGCTCTCTTCCGTGATCTGTTAAACTCGTGTTCGTATCGCACCTTGGATTACCTCACCTGATGCCGCATGGCCCTCATCCTACCGGACACACCGCTCGTTACCACCTCCGCCGAAGTCGTTCGTGTTCATCGTCTACTCAAGCAATTGCCGGATGAAAACTACACCGTCTGGCATCGGTTAACCATCTATCCGGAGCCGGGGCCGGACTTCTGGGTGCTGCGCAGCGACCGGTGCGCGTTATGGATCAAGGTTTCCAACCTCACGCCGGCGGGCGCAAAAACTTTCGCGCAGCCGAGCTTGTTCGATTCGTCTCTCTCGCGCCCAATGGAGGCCGAACACCGTGCGCTGACTCAATTCGTACGCGCGAGTTTCTCCGCCACGGACGCCGAGTCATTGCAGCGCATTCCGGCCCTCGTCGCGTTTCCCAACCTGGCTCAATCAGACTTGGCACGCTTGTCAGAAGTGGCCGAGATTCCATCCGGCGTCATCTGGTTGGGCAAAGAACACCTCACGCCCACGGCGTTGGCGCGTTGGCTGGAAGAGCATTTGACTGTCTCACTCGCCGAAGACGAGATCGTGCGCCTCCGGCAAGTCTTCACGCCGGAAGTCGTCATTCCCGCGCAGTTCACGGTGCGCGCCTCGTCGGATCGCATGACGCGCGAACCCATTCCGCGTTACACCACCGCCGAGTCCACACCGTATCTGCTGGATTACGATCAGGAACGCGTGTTGAAGACCGAATTGGACTTGCCGGATGAAGCCCGCGCCATGGTTTCCGATTTCAACCTGCGCCTGGTTAACGGCGTCGCGGGCAGCGGCAAATCGCTCATCCTCGTCTATCGCGCTCAACTTCTCCGGCGACTCTTTCCGAAGAAATCCATCCTTGGGCTGACTCACAATCGCCCTCTCATCCGCGACTTGGAAGCGCGCTATCAAACTCTGAACCCCGGTGACCGTCCGGTAAAGTGGCAGACGTTTTATCAATGGTGCCGGCCGCTCTGGCTTAACAAAGACAAGCCCTGGCGTGAGCCACTGGGACAATATCAGCGCAAGAAAATCATCGCCGAAATCTGGCATGCCCATCTGGTAGATACGACCATCTCAGAGGGTATGTTGTCGGACGAATTGGATTGGTGTAAAGACCGGCTGATCTTCTCGCGCCAGGACTACTTAACTGCCGACCGGACAGGACGGGGCTTCGCCTTGAGCGAGCTACAGCGTGACAAAATGTATTCAGCTTTTGAAGCTTATCAAGCGCAACTCAACCGGCGTGGACTGGTGGATTGGGGGGATGTGCCTCGCCAAATCTGGCGCTGGATACAGGCCGGGAAATTGCGTCTGCCACAGTACGATGTGATCTTGGTAGACGAGGCCCAGTTCTTTGCGCCCCTCTGGTTTGAACTCATCAAGCGCGCCGTCAAGCTGGGCACCGGGCATTTATTCCTGGTGGCCGACCCAACTCAGGGATTTCTCAAGCGTCGCCAGTCGTGGCTCGCCAGCGGGTTGGAAGTGCGCGGGCGCTCACATCGTCTCAAGAAAAGTTACCGCACCACGCGCGAGATTTTGGATTTCGCGACGTTGCTCTATCGTACTCGTGTGCCCAATGATGACGATGATATCGAGGCGCCTGATCTGCGCGAGATGCCAGGCGGTGTCTTCCCGCAAATTATCCCGTTGACCAGCGAACAAGATGAAATCACGCGCGTTGTCAACGAGATTGAGCAACTTGTCCAGCAGGGCGTGCCCAAAAGCCATCTGCTCATCATCCCAGTTGACTGGCACGTGCGAGATCGCTTGCTGGAAAGACTTCGGTTGAAGTTCGGCGAGACGGCTGTCGTGGATCCTAAAAATGCAGCGAGCGAAGATGCCATCCGAGTCTGCACCTTGAACTCTGTCACGGGACTGGAAAGCCCGATTGTGTTTCTGGTCGGCGCGCATCAGTTGTTTGAACAAGAGCAGAGTATTCGGTTGTCCGATGACGAGCGGCTGGAACTGATCCGCGATAACACACGCAAACTCTATATGGCCCTCACGCGCGCGGGTCAGCGGGTGGTGATAACCTATGCCGGGCCGCTGCCGGAGGCCTTGAGTAAATTACTTGGGATGACTATATCGAGATAAAGAGAAGACCAATCCAGATGAGATTTGTGTGATTTCATATTGACCGACTTGAGATGAGAGCCTGGAATATTTTGAAGAGTCGCCCGCCCTATAAATCTACCTAAGTTCAAACCGAACTCGTCACTTTTGTGCTAAAACTGGTCGCTTCTACACAAGCTTTCGTTGTCCCTCTGGGATAACATCGCCTTACCCCGGCTTCACGCGTTTGGCGTCTGGTCTTCCGTTTACCTATTCAGGTTAACCAAAGTTGCCTAACAGGTAACCCGGCTTCATGAATAAAACCCAAAAGCAAATCCGGTCGGCGTCGCAGCCGAGCAAAACCACGATCCAAGTCTCTTCGCATCGTCTTCTTGTTCGCAGGCGTGGCGTTGGCGACCCGCGCTTTGACGTTCCCATGACAGTACTCTTCCGGGTTGAGTTCGGGCGCATACGTGGGCAACGGCTCGACAATGATTTCTGGATGATCCCACAAATAGCGGAGGGTCGCTTCGCTGGTATGAATCCGCGCGTGATCACAGATCAAGATAAACCCTTCTGGCATAAAGCACCGGAAATGTTCCAAGGCGGTGATCACATCGTGACTATCCATTGCCCCTTCGAAATGTCGTTTATAAATCTTGCCCGAAAGGGTCAAGCCGACCGCCGTCGTCAGAACCCGACGGTCCGCGGTGAACCGTCGCAGGATCGGTCGTTGACCGCGCGGCGCCCACGTGCGCCGAAAACGTTCCAGAAACGAAGAACCGAACTCATCAAAAAACACTATATTTACGCCGCGCCGCCGCGCTTTTTTTAATCCGGGGCCAATCGTGTTTGATCCAGGCGCGAATCAGTTCTTCATCTTGTTCTTGGGCGCTCGGTAACGGTTGTTGCAAACTCCAGTCTAAACGATCGAGCAAGCGGTTCATATAATGCACATGATAGACCACATCAAATTCACGCCGAATAATCTGTTGAACGCGCCTCATCGTCCAGCGCCTGGTTGGAAAACCAGCGACTTGGGCACCCGTCTTCAATATCCGAACCAGGCGCTTTTCCTGTTCGGCGGTCAGGCGTGGTGGACGTCCGGTCGCCGAACGGCGTCGCAGGGCGGGCGGACCGCCCGCCGAGACTTGTTTTGCCCAGTCGCTTACGGTCGCGCGGCTGACGCCCAAGTGACGAGCAATTTCGGCCTGCGATCGCTTCCCGGCCTTGAGCAAGCGCCCGCCTTTTCGGCGACGTTCTTCCATTTGTTCTCGTGTGAGATGTTTCGGTATCCAGGTCATGCATCAGATTGTAAGGCAATTTAGGTTACCCTGAATAAACCGCTCAAACCTAATTTGGGGACTCGAGGGTGCGCACTCCTTCAGCAGCGATTCACGCGGCTATGGGGCGCCAGTTTAGCGCACACGCCTCGCATCGGCGTGCCGTTTTCTGTTTCGGGAATAGTGGATTGGCCCGCAATTGACCCTAATCTGACCCTCATCCATTAAAAATTTGCCGTAAGCTATTGGCGTTCGTCTTGATCGCGATTGATATGTTCGCACGTCTTGGAGATAAACGCATGTCTCGCTTCTCAACTCACCCACTGACTTTTCTGAGCCTGCGATGTTTGCATGGCTTGATCATCTTGGCCCTCCTTGGGTCAAATCTGTCCGGCGCCATTGGCACCGCCTCCGCCGCGCCCGTGGCCGCCCGCCCTAAGACGGTGAAGTTAAAACCTGCCACCGCCACCCCCACGCCAACCTCGCCGGTGACGGCGACGCCTTCATCCACGCCGACTCCTGTAAATACGGAGGCGACCCCAACTCCGACGTCCATTGAGACGGCAACACCTTCGGAGACGCCCAGCTTTGTGAGTGGAGATGGTCCACTTGGGCCGAAGACCGCCACCCCCACACCCACGCGGACCTTCACACCCGGCCCCAGCCCGACGCCGACCTCTACCGTTTTTTATGATCAGTTAACCGGCAATGGCGGAACCAGCATCAGTTCGCTATACGGCGCAGATAAAAACCAGGCGGCGGATGACTTTATCGTTCCGACGGGCAACACCTGGACCATCAACACCGTCGAAGTCGTCGGCATGCACTCTGGAACTCCAGCCGTCGATTCGGTAACGGTCCAGTTTTATCAGGACTCCGGCACGGCGCTGCCTGGGACTCTGGTCTATAGCAACACCGTAGACCTGGCGCACATCACGAATATGGCTTCCGGTTCCTTCACCCTGAGCCTGAGCCCCGCGGCCACACTCGCTCAGGGAAGCTATTGGCTTTCGGTGCAGGCCAATAAGCTCTCCTTCCCTGGCAATTGGTTTTGGGTTGAACATACGCCGCAGGCGAACAATGAATCGGTCTGGCGGGGGCCTTTTTCCCCCTGTCCTTCCTGGGCTAAGCGCATCACTATCTGCCAGGTAGGCATAGACCGAGACTTTTTGTTCCGCTTGAGTTGGTTGAATGGCCCACCGCCGACCATCACCCCGACGCTCACGCCTTCTACGACACCCACAGCTTCCAACACGCCGACGATCACTCCCACTCCAACGGCCACGCCCATCATTTCCAACACGGGCTGGAAGAGTCCCAGCGCGCAGGCCGCAGACACCGGCGGTCACAATGATGGCTATGAGGTGAGCCCGGCCAATGCCTTCAATGACAACAGTGTCTTTGCGGTAGACAACAACAGTGGGACGAATACCAGCACCAGCTGCACGGACTCCGGCAAGGATCGGCATCGTTTCTATAACTATGCCTTGGGGATCCCGGCGGGCAGCCTCATCAATGGGATTCAAGTGCGGTTAGACGCTAAAGCCGATGCGACGACTGGCTCACCCAAACTCTGCGTCGAGTTATCTTGGAATGGCGGCGCAAACTGGACGGCCGTTCAATCTACCGCGACCTTGACCAAGAATGAAGCTACCTACCTGTTGGGCAGCTCCACCGACACTTGGGGCCGCACGTGGAGCGCTGGAGATTTTAGCGACGCGAACTTCCGCCTGCGGATCACAGATGTCGCCAGCAACAACGCGCGTGACTTCTCGCTCGATTGGGCCGCGGTGCAGGTCTTTTATATTGGCCCAACGCCCACCGTGACGCCCACTCCCAGCAACACCCCTACTCCCACCGCCACGGCGATTGGCAATCTCATCGTCAACAGCAACACCACCCTCGCGGCGGGGGTCTACACCTACACCCGTGTATTGGTCACAAACAATGCGACACTGACGTTGCAGGGCAACACTGCCAACGGAACCGGCGTGACGATCTTCGCGCAAAGCGTTCAAGTGGACGCTGGGGCGAGTATCTCCGCAAACGGTCAAGGCTATGCCGGAACCTATGGCAACGGCGAGGGGCCGGGCGGCGGATTGGGCGGCAGTGGCCGGGGCGGCGGTGCGGGGCATGGCGGCTATGGTGCCAGCGCCGATTACACCGGCGGCGGTCCCTACGATGACGTCTACACCCCCACTCAGTTGGGCAGTGGGGGTGGCGGCGGGCGGCATGTGGTTGACCCAGACCTCGGCGGTAACGGCGGCGGCGCGATTCGCCTGAACGTCAGCGGGACCGTTACGATCAATGGCTCACTGACGGCCAACGGCAACAACGGTGAGGCCGGTAATTACTTTGGTAACGAGGGTGGTGGTGGGGGCGGATCAGGCGGCTCAATTTTGATCAGCACCGGCACACTCGCCGGCACAGGCCAAATCAGCGCCAATGGCGGATCGAGCCAGTATGCGGGCGGCGGCGCCGGAGGACGCATCGCCATCAATTACACCTCGAACAGCTTTACGGGCAACGTGCAGACCTATGGCGGCGGTGGCTTCGCGATCGGCGGGCCAGGCACCCTTTACTGGACCGCGCTCGATCAGTTAATCGTGGACAACAACAATCAAAACGGCACAACCGCCGCCCTCGTCAGTGGGAATTACACCTTCACGCAAATTATCTTGACGCGTTATGGGCATTTGAACGTGCTGGGGACCGGCTCGAATCTAACACTGACGACCAGTAGCGCGCTCGGCGGCGACGGGACTGCAACCCTGGCCGCCTTTGGAACGGTCACCACCCCAGCCAGCTTCTCAATTCAAGGTGCGACTCTCAATGTGCAGGGGCAGTTGAGCAGCGCGAGTAATGTGACGGTGGGCGGGGCCAGCGGTGCGACAGGTGGGTTGGTGTTGCGCGCGAGCACGCCGCTCCGCACCGGAGCCTATGCGTTTACCACTTTCACTGTCAATGCCACTGGTACCGTAACGCTTTATCCATCGAACAATGGAAACACCAATTACACCGATGATGCGCCCTTCGAACTCATTGCCAGCACGCTGACAATTAACTCAGGTGGTCAGGTGAACACGAATGGGCTGGGCTATGTGGGAACTTACGCCAATGGCAACGGCCCAGGCGGCGGATTGGGCGGCTCGGGGCTAGGCAGCGGCGCAGGGCATGGTGGGACGGGCGGCAGCGGCAGCTACGCCAGCGGCGTCCCGTATGAAAATATCTCCTCTCCGACGCAACTCGGTAGTGGTGGCGGCGGAGGCACCTATGGCTTGAACTGGCCGCTGTTAGGCGGCCAAGGCGGCGGCGCGATCCATTTGAATGTGAGCGGGACATTCATTCTCAACGGCACACTGTCTGCCGATGGCGCCAATGGCGAAGCCGGGAACTACTTCGGCAACACGGGCGCGGCTGGTGGTGGATCAGGTGGCGCGGTATGGATTCAAGCCGGGACGTTGTCCGGGAATGGATTGATCCACGCCAACGGCGGGTCGAGCGAATTTGCCGGCGGGGGCGCGGGCGGACGGATCACATTCGATTACACTACCAGCAGTTTCAGCGGGACGGCGCAAGCCTATGGCGGTGCGGGAGTCACGCAGTCCGGCGGACCGGGTACCATCTATTGGACCCCCGAAAACCGGCTGACGATTGATAACGCCAATCAAAATGGCGCCGCCGCGGGCTTGCTCAGCGGTAATTACTCCTTCACCCAAATCGAGTTAACACGCTACGGACATTTGGATGTACTAGGGACCAGCTCGAACCTGACCCTGGCTAATGGAAACGTGTTAAGCGGTGACGGGACGGGCATTCTGGCAGCCTTTGGCACACTCACAGCTCCAGCGAGCACGACGATTCAAGGCGCAACGCTCGACGTGCGCGGCGAGCGGTTCGGCATGAGCAATCTTGTCATTGCCAATCAAGGCGGTGTCGTCTTACGCGCCTCAACGCCACTGCACACCGGGCCACACGTCTTCGTCACCATCACCGTGCAGGAAAATGGTAAACTCACGCTCATCCCGAACAACAACGGAAATACGAATTACACGGATGATGCGCCGTTCGTGCTGCAAGCGCAGAGCCTCACTGTTAACTCGAACGGTCTCATCCACTCGGATGGGCAAGGCTACACCGCCGGAGCAGGCGGCACAGGCTACGGGCCGGGCGGCGGACAAGGGCTGGATACGGGGATTGGGTATGTCAGCGGCGCGGGCGGGGGCTACGGCGGATTTGGCGGTGAACGACCGCCATATCTCGGTGGATCGAGATATGGCAGCGCCAGCCAGCCAGATCAACTCGGCAGCGCGGGCGGTTCGGGCTTCGTCGCCGATGTCTCTTTCTACGGGCTCCACTTAGGCGGCAAGGGGGGCGGCGCGATGCACCTCTCGGTGAGTGGCACACTCACCAACAACGGACTGATCTCCGCGAGTGGGTTCAACGGCACGGGGGGAAGTATTGGCACGGGCACCGGCGGCTCGGGCGGCGGCTCGGGCGGTTCGATCTGGATTGATGCCAGCACGCTCGCCGGCTCCGGCAAGCTCCTGGCGAATGGCGGCAATGGCTATTATGGCGCCTATGAATACAACTACGGCAGCGGCGGGGGGGGCGGGCGGATCGCCGTGCATGTGCAAGCCTTCAACTTCACCGGCCGGGGCATCGTCAACGGTGGTCGCGGATACCGCACCGGTGAGAATGGAACCATTTGGGGATTCCCTCTTCCTGCCCGCACAAAGCTCAGCGGCGGAAGCGGCAAAGATAACAAACACTGCCCCATCTGCGAACTACTCAAAGTCGTCGGCGGGCCGATTGATACGCAGACCGGCGCGGTTCAGTTCAATGTGACCGACTTAAGCCTTCCAGTACTCGGCGGACAACTGACGTTTGAACGTTGGTACTCCACCGCCGCGACTAATCTGTATACGACGACGCTGGGCTATGGCTGGACACACTCGCTCGACACGCGCCTAATCTTCCCCACCGACCCGGGCGGGATCGCTGGCCAAGTCCTCTTCAAAGCCAACTCGGCCAATCAATTCATCTTCTACCTCGAAGATGATGGAACGTACACGCCTTACCCCGGCGTGCAGGATGAACTCACGCACAATGGGGACGGCACCTACACGCTCACCAATTCCGATCAAACGCGCTACACCTTCAACTCGGCCGGCGAGCTCACCGTGTGGACGGATTCCGCCGGGCGTACGTGGACATACACCTATACCTCCAATCGCCTCACCCAAGTCACGTCCGGAACACGCTATATCCAACTCAGCTACGACGGTTCCAATCGGCTTCAGACTGCTGCCGATCATACCGGGCGCAGCGTCACTTATCACTACGACGCGAATGGCGATCTGGACAGCGTCACCGATGTCTTAGGCCAAGTCTGGATGTATAGCTATGACGGGACTTCGCACCGACTGACGCAAGCAACCGATCCGCTGGGACACATCATCGAGCGGGATGAATACGATGCCCAAGGCCGCGCGATCCGACAGTACAACGGCAACAACCAACTTGTCCTGGAACTTGGCTACAACCTGGACGGTACGACGACGATCACCAACGGCTTAGGGATCACGACCACACACACTTACGATACGCGCAACACACTCACGAATGAAACCAACGCGCTCGGCGGGACGGTGAACAAAACCTTCGACCAGAGCTTCCACGCCGATTCCGTCACGGATGAAGCCGGACACACGACCCAAGTCCAATGGAGCGATGACGGCGCAACACTGATGGGAGTGACGAATGCCCTCAGTCAAACGACCTCACTCGCCTATGACGCGCTGAACCAGCCGACGGTCATCACCGACTCGCGTGGCCTCACGAGTACGTTTACCTATAGCGGCACGCTGCTCCTCAGCAGCACGGATGCACTCGGTCATACGACGAGCTACACCTACACGACCGCTGCCGATGCGCCGCAGCCGCCGAACCTGCTCAAAGCAACGACGGATGCGCTCGGCAATACGACGCGCTATGCCTACAATGAATTTGGCCAAACCACGCTGATGACGAATGCGGTCGGCACATTGACAATCTACAGCTATAACAATTTAGGTCGCCTGGTGACGAGTACGACGGCCGTGGGCACATCACAGGAACAGACTAGTATTAACACCTACGATGCCGCCGGGCGATTGACTCAGTCCACCCGCAACTATCTCGCCGGACAAGCGCAGAACTATCTCAATCAATACAACCTGATCACGCGCTACGGTTACGATCTGGCCGGGAACCAAACGGTCATCACCGACACCGTGGGTCAAGTCGCACGCAATGTTTACGACAACGACAACCGGTTGATCCAGACGACCCAGAACGTGCTTGCTGGTCAGCCGCAGAACTATCTCAATCAATACAACCTCGTCACGAGCTATGGCTACAACGCGCTTGGCCTACAGACACTTGTCACTGACACGGTCGGGCGCGTGACCAAGACCGAGTATGACTCTCTCAACCGGCCCGTGACGATGACCGTCAACTATGTGGATGGCTTCTTCAATCCCGCCCAATCGGATGAAGACATTCAGAGTACCACGCAATACGATGCGGTGGGCAACGTCACCCTCAGCGCCCAGTACGCCAACATCCCTAGCTTGGCGCGCACAATCCGCACCGAGTACGACGCGCTCAACCGCCCGATGACGACGACCGTCAACTATGAGGATGGCTTCTTCAACCCCGCCCAGCCGGATGAAGACCTGATCACAGTCACTCATTACGATGTCAATGGCAACGTAGATCAGACGACCGATCCGCTCGGCCACGTGACCCAGATCGAATACGACGCGCTCAATCGTCCCGTGACGACGACCGTCAACTACATAGACGGCTTCTTCGATCCCGCCAAACCGGATGAAGATGTCCGGAGCATTATGCACTATGACGCTGTGGGGAATGTAGATCAGACAATTGATCCGCTCGGTCATGTAACCCAAACCACCTACGACGCGCTCAATCGTCCCACGGTCGTTACCAACCCCTTGAGCGGCACGAACATTACGACTTACGACTCTGTCGGAAATGTCATCGCCACGACTGATGCCCTCAGCCGGACGACGACTTACAGCTACGACAACTTAAACCGCTTGACCGCCGTCACCGATCCCATCAGTGGCACAACCACCTACGAGTATGACGCGCTCGCCAATCGCCTGGCCGCGACGGACGCACTGAGTCATACCACGACTTATACGTATGATGCCCTTAACCGCATGGTCAGCGTCACCAATCCGGTGAGCGGCACGACGACAACCACCTATGACATAGTTGGAAACGTCATCACGAGCACCGATGCGCTCAACCACGCCACGACGTTCACGTATGATGCACTCAATCGCCAACTGAACGTCACCGATCCGCTCAATCACACCACAGCCATAACCTGTGATGGGGTAGGCAACAAAGTCTCAATGCAAGATGCGAACGGTGTCGTGACGGCCTTTGAGTATGACAAACTCAGCCGCTTGACGGCCGTGGTAGAAAACTACAAACCTGGCTTCTTACCCACCGTAGAGATCAACGTTCGCACCGAGTATACCTATGATGCTTTAGGCAACCAGCTAACGATCAAGGATGGGAACGAACACGTCACGCAATTCACTTACGACGCCTTGAACCGGCAACTCACTCAGAGAGACCCGTTGAACCATACTCAGACTTCCGGTTACGATGCGGTAGGCAATGTCATCTCCACGACGGATGCGCTGAGTCGCACAACAAGTTACCAATACGACGCACTCAACCGACTGGTGACCATAGATTATCCCGCGCCAGACACAGCTGTGACCTTCACTTACGATGCGGTCGGCAACCGCACAGTGATGACCGATACCGTGGGGACAACGACCTGGACATATGACGCATTGAATCGTCCGCTCTCGATTACCGATCCCTTTACAGGCACGGTGGGCTATGACTACGACCCTGTCGGTAATCGCACGCAATTGACCTACCCGGATAGCAAGGTGGTCACCTACACCTACGATGCGGCCAACCGTCTAGAAGAAATCAATGCGTCGTTCATCACTGCGCCGGTGACGTACACCTATGACGCCGCGAACCGGCTGACAAATATGGCATTACCGAATGGCATCACCTCTGCCTACACCTATGACAATGCCAACCGGCTCCTCGACCTAACCCACTCTACAATCACTGGCACGCTGGCGTCTTATGCGTACACAGTAGATTCAGTGGGCAATCGTACCCAAGCCACAGAGAACGTAAAACAACCGGCTGGCTCAACGCAGAGTGAGACAATCACATACAACTATGATCCGCTCTACCGCCTGACAGGGGCCGATTACGATAATGGAAACTACTTCCACTACGCCTATGATGCGGTGGGCAACCGGTTGACCCAAGAGATCACCGGCACGGTGGTGACGACCTACACCTATGACATCACTAACCGGCTGACTAACGTGGGTGCGACGGCGTATACCTGGGACAACAACGGCAACTTGCTCAATGACGGCGTCTACACCAACACCTACGATGCCGCCAACCGCCCGATCACCATCACCAATGGAACAACCACCAACGTCTTCGCCTACAACGGCGACGGCGTGCGCTTGAAGCAGACAGTCAATGGGACCGTCACGACCTACACCGTTGATCTCGCCGCTGGACTGACCCAAGTGCTGGTGGACGTGACCAGCGGCGTGACGAATACCTATCTGTATGGCAATGGACGAATCGCACAGAACAACTCCGGCAACGGCGCGAGCTACTTCCTGGGTGATGCCTTGGGTTCAGTTCGGCAGTTGACGGACTCCAATGGTGCAGTGACTCTCTCCAAGAGCTACCAGCCATATGGGAGTGTGTTGAGTACGAGTGGAAGTGGCTCCAGTGCCTACGGCTTCACCGGTGAGTGGACAGATAACACAGGGCTGGTGTATCTGCGGGCCAGATACTACATGTCGGGTGTGGGGAGGTTCGTTAGCAAGGATATGTGGCCGGGAGATTACAACAATCCACTGACGCTGAATGGGTGGAATTACACGGCGGGCAATCCGATCAATCGAATTGATCCCTCCGGACAATGTTATCGCTGGGTAGGGCCAGTGTATCTGGATGATGGACTATATCCCTGGGGACAGCCATGCCCAGCTCCGGGCCAAAAAGCAAGTTTGCCATTTGTCAATGCCCCATTACCTAGTACGATTGGAAACAATTTGCATCTTCCAATCGAGTGTAACTTTAAATTGCTGAACTTGAAACCTCAGTTTTATATCGGCCCTCGTGACCCTACGTCGCTCTTATTGTTCTATGTGATGCGCCCGAAGGTCGAAGTCTATAATGAAGTAACTTATCCGGATCTTGGTGCCGAAACACCAGAATTTTTTGGGGCTGTTCGCGCACCCTATGTGGGTGTTGTACCGGTTGTGGGGCAAGGGGGCGCAGCCCATGTTCATAGGACTCAAGGCGATTTCCAGTACGACTACAGTTACGGATACGGCAACGGAGGTGTGGGAGTGCCTGGCTTGAGCGGGGGAATCGAAGTAATAGCTCCAGATGTTGGCTATGGTAATATTGGCCCTTATCTGAAAGCTGGGCCAGTTAAAGCCAATATTAGGCTCTATCCCAACCAGGTCGATGTAGGGGTTTCAGGCACTAAGTTCGAAGGTGGCCTTGCCTTTACTGGAGCATGGTATGCACAGCGCTATGTTCTAACGAATGAGCAGGCAGTTGATGACATGGGTGGGTATGAGGCGTTTGGCAGGAACTTTGTGCCTGGTTTTCAGTTCGATCATGTCGTAGATCGCGCCAGCACTCGAGACGAACTCATCAACAGGTGGGTCTGGAGATACGGTTATACTATTGAGGAATATCCATGATTCATGCTTCGCAGGAAGGACTCAGGTTACTCCGATTATGGATTGGCGTGATAGGCATTATTGCTGCCGCCTGTACGATTGTGCCAGCCGACACTTCGACGGACTTTCCTTTTCAGCGTTTAATGACTCCCGAGGACTTACCAGCGGGATGGGGCCGCGCAGGCGGTGAGGCACCTGAGGTGCCTGGCGCCTTGTCACGAAGCGTCCGATTCGCGGGCTCGACAAATCCTCGACAGGAGTACCTTTCAATAGAGCATCAACTAACGGTTTACCCCGATGATCAACTGGCCCAAGATTCATACCCCGAATGGGAACGCACCTGGTTTCCTACTGAGAAGTGGCAACGTCCTGCGCAGGCTACCTTTGTCCCTTTAGATCCTAAAGATCAGTTTCGCTTCGCATGTATCAATGTGGCTATAAACGGTGTTCCACTCATGAGTTGCAGATATTTGCAACAGCACCATAATCTGGTTGCCCTGATCATAGTCAATATTGATAATAAAACTATGACCTTGGAACAATTTGAGTATGCCCTTAAAAGACTCGATGAGCGCCTGCAAGACATTAACTCTGCGTCTCTGGTAACAGCTCAGGCGACTGCTTCACCCTAAAGGCCACGTGTGCCTTATAGACTGCTGGCGAAGATTAGCTTAGAGAACCTCGTTTCCTTGCAGGAAACGAGGTTCTCTCGCGGATGCACAATTATGGGTGCATTGTGCAGTACACCGGCCCTATGCCCAGCTGCGTCCTAGACGCCGTGTTAGGCTTGGTGTATCAGCTGAAAGATATCTGCTTGCCGGGGAAGTGGAACCGCTGAGTGTGCGGAACATCCATGATTCATTCTCATCCTGCTTATAGAAGGGCGAGCTTGTACTGCTTATTGCTTAGCCTGTGGTCTGGAGTAATGGCTTGTTCGATTGTGCCAGCCGACACTTCTACGGACTTTCCTTTTCAGCTTTTAATGACTCCTGAAGACTTACCAGCGGAATGGGGCCGCGCAGGGAGTGAGGCGCCTGAGGTGCCTGGGGCGATATCTCGTCTTGTTGGTTTTACTGGCTCGACCGACCCACAGCAAGAGTATTTGTTAGTCAAGCATCAACTGGCTGTTTATCCCAGCGAACAGGCGGGGAAAGATGCCTACTCTATGTGGGAACAAAAGTGGTTTCCTACGATTACATGGCAGCGTCCCCCAGAAGCCAGCTTTGAGCCAAGGGATCCCAGTGATCAGTTTCGCTTCGCGTGCATTAACGTAAAAATCAATGGCTTTCCTATAATGACCTGTACTTACTTACAACAACATCGCAATCTGGTTTCACTCGTCCTGGTCAATGTTGATGGGAAAGCTATTACGCTAGAACAATTTGAACAAGCACTCAAAAAGCTAGACGAGCGCCTCCAGAGCGTGAACACTGAGACTCCTGCAACCACCTTAGCGACCTCATCACCTTAGTCCTACGCCTAAAATGGAGATGGTTAGTTTTTTAGAACCCGCTTTCTCTGAGAAGGCGGGATTCTTTTACCCCACGGCGAAGGCTCATATCCGAATTGACTACACACGTGACACTGCCAAACGCCTGACCAACGTGGGCGCGATGTCCTACACTTGGGATGATAACGGCAACCTGCTCAACGATGGTGTCTACACCAACACCTACTTATACTCTTGTGCCGACTAATACACCAATACCAATACATACTATAGGCCCCAGTGGGATGCCATGAAATTAGGTAGACTTAATATATAACCCATTGGTTAATGAAACAAGAATATGACTTCAGGCCAACTCTATTCAATGCATGCGCTAGGTCTAATCGGATGGTTCACTGGTTATCTAATCAATCGCTTTCTTGCGGAAAGACAACTTGAGCAAGAATTAAGATTGGGCATAGAAAAGAGAACTACGATCGAGGCTCATCCTTTAGTCTGGTTACTATCTGGATGCCCGAATCGAAGGAAGCTCTTAGTTAAAGATGGCCTAGGGCTGCAATTGGGAAGTTTAGCGTACGAGATAGCAATTATATTTGGGAGCTTGACTACTGCTTCTCCAACAAACATTTTTAAAACTGGATTAGTGTTTATGATGCTGGCAATATTTGTATTCGCAATTTGGTATCAGTGGGTCCGCAAATGAATTATAAAAACTGATTGGTTCTAGGGCACAACACTAACCGTCCAGAAGCAGTAATTTATGGAAAGTGAAAGCCGAGAGATATCTCGGCCTTCACTTTTAATAGAGCACTGACCACTCTACCAGTTGACTGCTGCCGATTACAGTCATGGTCAATACTTCCACTACAGCTATGATGCAGTGGGCAACCGGTTGACCCAAGAGATCACCGGTACAGTGGTGACCACTTACACGTATGACATCGCCAACCGGCTCACCAGCGTCAATGGAACGACCTATACCTGGATGATAACGGGAACCTACTAAGTGATGGCGCGAGCACCTATAGCTATGATGCGGCCAATCAACTGACTCAAGTGGTGCAAGGTACCACTACGTATCTATTTGCTTACAACGGACAAGGAGATCGTTTGCAGCAGACGGTGAATGGCACGGCGACCAATTACACGCTGGACTTGGCCACGGGATTAACACAGGTGCTGGCTGATACGGCAAAGGTGTATGTGTATGGCAACGGACGCATTGCCCAACAGGGATTGACGACGGAGTACTTCTTAACCGATGCTTTGGGAAGTGTGCAGCAGTTAACAGATGCCGCCGGAAATGTGACGCTGGCGCAGAGCTATGAGCCGTTTGGAGAGACGTTGAGTAGTGCCGGGAGTGGAAGCACGGTCTGGCAATTCGCTGGCGAAGCGCGCGACGCAAGCGGGTTGACCTTCTTGCGGTCAAGATACTTGAATACTGCTACAGGTCGTTTTTTCAATCGCGATCCCTGGGCAGGCCCCTCTGTGTCACAATGACTGAGACAATTCCCGCCTATAATTTACTGTAGAGGGCAGAGGAGCATTTCAGCATGACGAACAGTTCCCCCGCACCAACCAGCACCTC
>Ga0075421_100000379_pt1 | contig 45368 bp, 33 predicted proteins | sample SoiMetdeltSBSDD5_FD_75292 | JGI IMG/M metagenome (GOLD analysis project Ga0075421, IMG submission 75292) | Bulk soil microbial communities from a Populus tree surrounding site in Tennessee, USA - Soil MetaG P. deltoides SBSDD5 | ecosystem: Environmental > Terrestrial > Soil > Tree plantation... | reverse complement strand
ACCGTGGCGCTCGCCACGCCTCATACGCGGTCGCGATGACGACGCAGACCACGACGACCATGCATCGCCGTGTAGCAGACGTCGTTCCACGCCGTCAGCGTGGAGATGACGCCGGTGAGAGCCGAGAGCGCGGCGAGCCCGGCGCCGGCGAGATCGTCCTCGCGCCACAGGAGCGCGTAGGCGAGGAGCAGCGAGTCAAGTAGCAGGAAGAGCGGGGCGTCGCGGCGTGCTTGATCGAGTTGGTCGCGAACTCGCGCCAGGCGCCCGGGCCGCCCACCACCCAGGAGCGAGGGCCCGACCACCTCCAAGTGTCAAAGAAGTTTACGACTTGGCTCCCGCAAAGAGTGCATAGTCCGTAAAACATTGACAAAATTGCCATTCTGGTGTGGCACCCAGAGTGCATTGTTCCTGAGCGGGCGGGGAGTACTTCATCCGCTGGGCGAGTAGAAAGGACACTCAATGCGAACGGGGTATGCGGTCAAGGCGCTGATCGGGGCATCGGTCGGCGCGGCCTTGCTGATGGGGGTGGCGGTCACCTCAAGCGATGCGACTGCGGTCACGCTGACTGGCACCGGCGCCGGCGGGCGTAGCGCGTCGGTGACGTTCGACACGCTCTCGTTCGCGGGCATCAACTATCTGACTGTCGTCCTGACCAATACCGCGACCTACGACTCTCAGATTCCCACCGAGATCCTCACCGCGATCTTCTTCAGCTTGCCGGGAGATCCCACCCTCTCCCGCACCGCCGGGCTCTCGGGGGCATACACCAACCCGTTCAACAGCAGCGACATCAAGGGCGGGCCCGACGTGCTCAACATCGGCACTGAGTGGGCCTATCGCTCCGGATTGTCGGTGAGCGGCTTCAACCAGGGTCTTTCTTCGATCAGTACGAATGTGTTCGGTGCAGACGACCGATTCATCACCTGCACCAATTGCGACCTACAGGGGCCGGATTCCCCGGAAGGCCTTCAGTACGGGATCACGACGACGAACGACAACAGCGGCAATGACACCGGCGGCGTCGTTGGTGCGGAGTTGGTGCGGAACTCGGTGATCTTCCTCCTGGGCGGGATTGCTGCCGGCTTCGACCCGAGCACGTCGATCACCAGCGTGCGGTTCCAGTACGGCACCGACCTCGCCGAGACGACTTTCGGCAACGGGGGCCAGGACGGCATCTCCAGCGTGAGTATCGCCCGCGTGCCGTATCCGTCCTCTCTCGCGCTGATCGGCTTCGGGGCGCTGGGTGCGGTGCTGATCGCCCGTCGCCGCCGCCTCGCCGTCTCCCGCGTCCGCAGCTAGCCGCTTCGCCTGATCGCGAGCCTCAAGGGCGTCGGGTTCCCCCGCCGCCCTTTTCATTTCCGGACGCCGAGCCGCTAGTAGCCCAGCGCGGCTCCGTCCGCGCGGGGATCGGAGCCCCCCGCCAGCCCGCCGCCGTTGTCCTCCATCCAGATGGCGTGGGCATGGCCGAAGAGATCGTCCCAGTCCTCCCCCCGCCGCACGTCGTGCCCGCGCGCGGCGAGATCGGCCGCCAGCCCCTCCGGATAGCGCCCTTCGACGCTGAGCGCGCGGGTGGCGACTCCCCACGTGCGCCCGTAGAGCCAGCGGGGCGCTTCCACACACGCCTGGGTGCCCAGCCCGCGATGGAGACGCCGCGTGAGGAGGGCGGCCTGCGTCTGCGGCTGGCCCTCGCCGCCCATGGTGCCGTAGACCATGCGCGGCCGGCCGCCCTGGAGGTACATCGAGGGCACGAGCGTGTGCATGGTGTGCTTGCGGGGGGCGAGGGCGTTGACGTGGCGCGGGTCGAGGGAGAAGAAGGAGCCGCGGTTCTGGAGCACGATTCCGGTGTCTCCGGCCACCACGCCGGCCCCGAACGTGTAGTAGAGGGACTGGATCAGCGACACCGCGTTGCCGGCGGCATCGGCGGCGACGATGGCGATGGTGTCGCCGCCGCCCGGCGCCGCCGTCTCGCCCGGCGCCAGCGCCCGCTTCAGCGAGATGCGCCCGCGCAGGCGCGCCAGCCGCTCGGGCGCGAGCAGCGCCGCGGGCGACACTGTCATGGCGGCGGGATCGGTGAGGTGGCGGTCGCGATCGGCGAAGGCAAGCTTGATCGCCTCCACCATCACGTGCACGTAGTCGGCCTCGCCGAGCGCGGCGAGATCGAAGCCCTCGCTGATCCCCAGGAGCGCCAGGGCCGATATGCCCTGGGTGGGCGGGGGAAGGCTGGCCGCCACGCCACCGCCCCAAGGCACGCTGAGCGGCTCCATCCACTCCGAGCGATGCGCGGCGAGATCCTCCACGCTCAGCGGGCTGCCCGCCGCCGCGGCGGCCGCGATCAGGCGCCGGCCGAGCGCGCCGCGGTAGAGCTCATCGGGGCCGCCGGCACGAATCGCCTCGAGGGAACGCGCGAGATCGGCCTGCACCAGCGGGCCCCGCGCGAGGGCGTCGGGGTGATACAGCGGCCAGAGCGCGCGCCGGATGTCGGCGCCGGCCGCGGGCCCGAAGAGGTCCGGCTCGCGCGGCGGCGGGCGGCGCTGCCCGGCCGAGGCCGAAAAGCCCTCGCGGGCATGAGTGATGGCGTCGGCCAGGAGGTCGTTCCACTCGAGCGGAGAGCCCATCGTCGTCACGCTGTGCCGGTGGGCCTGCCACCAGCCGTCCACCGCACCGGGCACGGTGAGGGCGGCCGGACCCCCGCGAGCGGGAATGGCCTCCGTCACCCCGCGGGCGGCATACCAGTCGATGTTGGCCGCCGCCGCCGAGCGGCCGGCGCCACAGAGCGCGTGGAGGCGGCCGGCGCGCGCGTCCCAGAAGAGCCAGAAGTTGTCGCCCCCGATCCCGTTCATGTGGGGATAGACGACTGCGATGGTGGCGGCGGCGGCGATGGCGGCGTCCAGGGCATTGCCGCCGGCGCGGAGCGCAGCCACGCCGGACTGGGAGGCCAGCGCGTGCGGGGACGCCACCATGCCCCGGGGGGCGCGCGCTTCGGGCCAGCGGGTGAGGGCACCCCTCAGGGGCGGTGCCTCATCGCGTCGAGGATGCGCGCGATGCCGGCGGCGGGGATGCCGGCCCACGCCGGTCGGTGAGACAGCTCGTAGCGCAGCTCATACACGGCCTTGCCCAGCTCGAACACGGACGTGACCTGCTCGATCCGCGCGCCCGCCGCGGGCACCAGCGGCTCGGGGCTGCGCCCCGCGGCCTCCAGATACCCGCGCCGGAACGCTTCGCGCGCCTGGCGTTCCCAGGCCTCCAGCCACGGAGCGAGCGCGCTCCGATCACCCGCGTCGCGACCGGCGAGGACGGTCCGGGCTGCGTAGTCGAACGAGCGCAGCATGCCCGCGACGTCGCGCAGCGGAGAGCCCTTGGCGCGCCGCTCGGCCAGGGGCCGGGCCGGCTCGCCCTCGAAGTCGATCACAACGTAGCCCGTCCCCGTGCGGAGCACCTGTCCCAGGTGGTAGTCGCCGTGGATGCGGATCTTGTGGCAGCCGTCGCGGGCGAGGGGAGAGAGGTCCAGCCACGGGCCGGTCAGCGTCGGCCATCGCTCGACGAGCGCGGCGACGCTCTCGCGTGCGGGATCGGGAAGGGTATCCAGGCGCCGGGTGGCCTCGGTCAGCGCGGCCTCCGTCTCGCCGGCTACCTGTCCGGTCCACGCCGCGACGTCCGCGTCGCTGATGGACTCGGGGCGGAACGCTGGTGGGCCGTCGGGAGCGGCCAAGGCCACGTGCAGCTCGCCGGTCACGGTCCCCAGCGCGCGGAGATCGTCCAGGAGATCGCTGCCCACCGCGCGGAGCCGGTGCTCTCCGGCCTCGACGTGCGCAGTTGGCGGTTCTCCGGCGAGCACGTTGGCCAGCGACTCGAGGCCGGCGAGGGTGTGGCTCCAGCCGTCCCCGCGGTTTTCCACGAAGGGCTGGAGCAGGGCGACCGTCGTCGGTTCCCCGCTCTCGGCCTCGTGATCCAGCCAGCCCGCCAGACCGGGGGTATGGGTGAAGCCGCTGCGAATCGTCAAGAAGTGAGCGATCTCGAAGTCGGGGTTCGATCCCGGCCGGGGCCGTCGGAAGGACTTGGCGATCAATCGGCCCCCCAGGAGCAGGGATGTGTTGCTCTGCTCCCCCTTGAGGAGGGCCACGGCAATTTCTCGGCACGCCGCGGCGTCGGGCGCCGCCGCCGCCCCCGACCAGTGCCCGACGAAGCGCCCCCGCACGCCCCCGAGGACGCGGCCCGTCGCGCATGCATGGAGCAGGCGGCGGCCGAACTCCGGCTCGCCGTGCGCATCGCCGAGGGCGACGCCGTCCACTGTGCCCACGATCTCCTGCTGGCCCGGTCGACCTCCCGAACGGGCCGTGAGGGGGACGTAGTAACGGTCGGCCTCGGTCTCCACCAGGATCAGGAGGACGAGCGGCTCGCTGGGCCAATCGGCGGCGGGCGCGTCGAGCACGGCGCCGTCGAGGACGGCGACGCGGGTCGGGCGCCGCCCGCGTGCGGCATACCATCGCTGGCGGGCCAGGAAGTCGGCCAGCGCGGGCGCTCCCGCTCCTTCGAGGAACACGAGGAGAGCCGGCACCCGTTCAGAGGAAGATGTTCTCGATGCCATAGAGGACCTGTTCGGAAGCCGGCGGCTGGAGCCGGAACCAGTAGTACCCGTAGGGGGCCAGGCTCAGGAAGTAGGGTTCGGTCCCAATGACCGGGAACCGGCTGTCACTCAGCATCTCGACGGGCATCCAGCCCGCATGGCTTGCGAGGTCGATCTCCACCGGCTGGGCCGCGCCGGACAGGTTGTGCACGGCGAGCACGGTCTCGCCTTCCCACACCCGCAGATGCACCAGCACGCTCTCGTTGCGAACTCGCAGGAAGGTGAGCGTGCCGCGTCCGAAGGCCCGCGTCTTCTTCCGGGTGGCGATGAGGCGCCGCATCCAATTGAGGAGCGACCACGGCGGGCGCTCCTGGGCCTCCACGTTGATCGCCCCGTAGCCGTAGACGGGGTCGACGATCAGCGGGAGGTAGAGCCGGGCGGGATCGGCGCCGGAGAAGCCGGCATTCTTGTCGCCGGACCACTGCATGGGCGTGCGCACGCCGTTCCGGTCGCCGAGGTAGATGTTGTCGCCCATGCCGATCTCATCCCCGTAGTAGAGGATGGGGCTGCCGGGCAGGGTGAAGAGGAGGCTGGTCAGGACCTCGATCTTGCGCCGGTCGTTGTCCAGCAACGGGGCGAGGCGGCGCCGGATGCCCAGGTTGAGACGCATCCGCGGGTCGTGGCCGTAGGCCCAGTAGAGCTCCTGGCGCTCGTCTCCGGACACCATTTCCAGAGTCAGCTCGTCGTGGTTGCGGAGGAACAGGCACCACTGGCAGCCCGACGGAATGTCCGGGGTGTGCCGGTAGATGTCGGTGATGGGGCGACGGTCACCGTGGCGAACGGCCAGAAAGATCCGGGGCATGAGGGGGAAGTGGAAGGCCATGTGGAACTCGTCGCCGTTGCCGAAGTACGGACGGACGTCGGCCGGCCACTGGTTGGCCTCGGCGAGCAGGATGCGGCCGACGTACTTCCGGTCGATCGCCTGCCGAAGCGCTCTGAGGAAGTCGTGAGTCTCCGGAAGGTTCTCGCAGATCGTTCCTTCCCGCTCGAAGAGATAGGGCACGGCGTCGCAGCGGAAGCCGTCCAGGCCCCGATCGAGCCAATGCTCCATCACCGCCAGCAGCTCGGCCTGCACGTCCGGGTTCTCGAAGTTGAGGTCCGGCTGATGGCTGAAGAAGCGGTGCCAATAGTAGGCCTTGGCCTCGGGATCCCACGTCCAGTTCGAGCGCTCGGTATCGAGGAAGATGATGCGCGCGTCGCGGTACCGCTGGTCGTTGTCGCTCCAGACGTAGTAGGGGCGGAAGGGTGAGGTGGGATCGCGGCGAGCCTCCTGGAACCAGCGGTGCTGGTCGGACGTGTGGTTGACCACGAGGTCGGCGATGACGCGGAGCCCCCGGGCGTGCGCTTCCTCGAGGAAGCGCTCGAAGTCGGCCAGCGTCCCGTAGTCGGGGTGCACCGTCCGGTAGTCGGCGACATCGTAGCCGTCGTCCTTGAGAGGCGAGGGGAAGAAGGGGAGGAGCCAGATGCAGTCCACACCGAGATCCTTCAGGTAGTCGAGCCGACGGGTCAGGCCCACGAAGTCACCGATCCCGTCGTCGTTGCCGTCCTGAAAGGCGCGGACGTGAAGCTCGTAGAAGACGGCGTCCTGGAACCAGAGCGGGTCAGGCGAAGTAGTCAAAATCTTGCTCCCGCCGGCGCCACCGGCCGAGCCGCCAGACGACCGCGGGTCCGAGTCGGGGGTCCAGAGTCACGGTTTGTTGCGGTCCGCGGCACAGCCGCCGGGCCCCGCTGAGGAGCTCGGTCAGCTCGTAGGCCTCATCGGGCGCGACTCCCAGCGCGGCCAGCGGGAGGGCAAGCCGCGCCTCGTGGGTCTCGAAGGGGTCGAGATTGACGGCGGCGAGGACCACATTGTCCCCGGCCGCCGTAGCCTTGCCGAAGAACAGAATGTGATCGCTTTCCGCCCCATAGAAGCGCAAGTTCCGGTACTCGTGCAGGGCGGGGTTCTCGCGCCGGATCCGGTTGAGCCGGCCGATGAAGTCCTTGATGTTGCCGGCGGCGTCCCAGTCGCGCACGCGGATCTCGTATTTCTCGGAGTCGAGGTACTCCTCGGTGCCCGGCACGGCGGCGTTCTCGCACAGCTCGAAGCCGCTGTAGACGCCCCACAGCGACGACAGCAGCGCGCCCAGCGCCGCGCGGATCCGGAACGCGGGGGGACCGCCGCGCTGGAGTACCTCGGGGAGGATGTCCGGAGTGTTCACGAAGAAGTTCCCCCGGAAGTACTCCACCATCTCGGACTGCGTCAGCTCCGTGAGGTACTCAGTCAGCTCCTCCTTGAAGTTCCGCCACGTGAAGTAGGTGTAGGACTGGGTGAACCCCATCTTGGCCAGCGCCCGCATCACGGCAGGTCGGGTGAAGGCCTCGGAGAGGAAGATCACATCGGGATGCCGGTCCTGGACCTCGCGGATCAGCCACCGCCAGAAGTCGAGCGGCTTCGTGTGGGGGTTGTCCACGCGGAACGTCCGCACGCCCTGCTCCACCCAGAAGAGCACAATGCGGAGCCAGGCCTCCCACAAGGATTCCCAGGCGGGGCTGGCGAAGTTCAGAGGATAGATGTCCTGGTACTTCTTGGGCGGGTTCTCGGCGTACTTGATGGTCCCGTCAGGGCGGTGATGGAACCACTCCGGGTGCTCGCGGACCCAGGGGTGGTCGGGCGAGCACTGGATGGCCAGGTCGAGCGCCACCTCCATCCCGTGATCACGGGTCGCCTTGACCAGGCGCCGGAAGTCGTCGAGCGTACCGAGAGCCGGCTCGACCGCGTCGTGCCCACCCGCGGGACTGCCGATGGCCCACGGGCTGCCCGGATCGTCGGGGCCGGCGACCAGCGCATTGTTCCGCCCCTTGCGGTGGGCGCGCCCGATGGGATGGATCGGGGGCAGGTACAGCACATCGAAGCCCATGGCCTGGACATCCGGCAGGCGGCCGATCACGTCCTCGAACGTCCCGTGGCGAGCGGGCATCCGTCCCTGCGAGCGCGGGAAGCACTCGTACCAGGCGGCGAAGCGAGCGCGGGGACGATCCACCACCACCTCGTACTCCCGGTCGTGACGCGTGAGGTCCGGACGGGGCGCGGCCCGTGCTACGTCCGACCGCAAGCCGGCGTCGAGCATCATGCGCAGACGCGCCGCCTGATCGGGCGCGGCGTCGAGGGCGCCGAGGGCGTGGTGGAGCCGCTCGGCGTCCGCGCCGGAGGCGGCCGCGGCCGCCTCGTCGACCAGGGCCCGGCCCTCCAGGAGCTCGCTGCCGAGGTCGGTCTGGCCGCCGGCCACGCGCCGCTCGATCTCCCTCACCCAGGAGCCGAAACGGTCGGTCCACGCCTCCACCGTGAAGATGTAGCGGGTGTTCTCCTCGACGACGAGCTCGGCCGCCCAGCGGTCGTTGTCGCGGCGGCGGAGGGGGGTCGCCCGCCAGCCGGCCTCTCCCCGGGTCCGGTGACGTACGACGGCCGCGAGCACCTCGTGGCCTTCCTTGAAGATCTCGGCCGAGACCACGAGCGACTCCCCGACGACGCGCTTGACCGGGTGGAGGCCGTCGTCCACCACCGGGCCCACCCGCTCGATGACGATGGGCTGCCGCGCCTTTGTCATCGCCATCGGTCCACCAGATACGCCTTCTCGTCCTCGAATCCGCGCGCAAGCCGCTCACCGATGGCGGCGACCGCCGTCGCGGGCTTGTCGCGTGTCTCCAGCACGAGAGACGCGGCGCGCCCCAGGTAGAGAGGAGCCAGCGACTGCGCCACGTGTCCTCGGTGAGCCACCCGGAATCGCCAGGCCAGGAGGAAGTCGTACACCACCCGCGCCCAGAGCCGATCGGAGAATCGAAAGTCGTCGAGATCCGCGAGCGCCAGCACCTCGACCAGCGTATCCGGCGCGAGAATGCGGACCCAGATCTCCAGGAGATCCCGCACGCCCTGACGGAAGCCGGCCAAGAGGCGGACAGGATCCACGGGCCCGCCTCCCTCGCGGGGAGGAGGCTCCGGTCCGCTGGCGGGTACGCTGTCGGAGCCGCGAACTTCCAGCCAGTGACCTTCCGTCTGCTCGGCCAGGGCGAACAGGGCGCCGGCCACCCGTCCCACGGTGGCGCCGAGCGGCGAAGGGGGTCCGTCCGCGGCGACTATCCGCTGCCCCACGGGGGCCTGGCTCACGACCAGGCCCGCCTCCATGGCTGCCACCGGTAGCCAGAATTCGAGCCCCTGGCGCGCGAGGTCCGTCTCCCACGCCTCGGCGTCGAGGAAGGCTGCGGCCGCGTCGCCCGAGCAGGCAAACTCCTCGGCCATCGGATGAGCCAGCCGCCGTCCCCACAGCGCGCGGACCAGCGGCACCACCAGCGCGTGCGTGAGCGTGCCCTCATAGCGCGTCCGCGCGTACATCGGCAGGACGAGGCCGTGGCCGTCCTTGAGCACGGGCTCCGCGAGTGCGGCTGCCCGGCCCGGCATGGTGGGATTCACGGCCGGCGTCAGCAGCACGATCCCCCGCGCACGCAGCCGACGGCCTGCGGCCAGCACGGTGCGGACGGCATCGGCGTGGTGCTCGGGCGCAGTGGGCGTCCGCCCGAGGCCTGACCCCTCGACATGCACGAGCGGCCAGGGGGAGACGGCCCGAGTCAGCGCCTCGACGACCTCGCCGGAGCCGGTCGGATCGACGTGAACCACTACCATCGCCGTGCTCCCGAGCGGCCCCTCGAGCGCCGCCCGTCCGACCGCCTCCGCGGACGGCGCCCGGCCGATCGTCGGCAGACCGAGGACGAGGTCGGCGGTGCCGAGGGCCTCCATCTCTGCCTGAACCGTCGGATCGCTCAGGAGCCTGCCCATGTCCCTGCGCTCACTTGGTCAGGTGCGCGAGCAGGCCGAGATGATCGGCCAGCTCTCGCGTGATCAGGAACCGGTGGCGCACCGTCTCGCGCGCTGCCGCGCCCAGTCGGCCGATCAGCTCGGGGCTGTTCAGGAGGTGGCGGAGACGGAATGCCGCCCCCTCCACCGTGTTCACCACGAAGCCGGTCGCGTGGTTCACGATCTGGTCGGGGATGCCGCCGACCGGACTCCCGATGACTGGCTTGCCCTTCCACATGGCGCAGGCCACGTCGAGCGCGAAGTCCGCCCGCAGCGGCTTCTGCACCACGATCGTGGCTCCGCGCTCGAGGGCGTTCAGGTCGGCGTCGCGGTCGGCGCCGAGCACGATCGGAATGACGTCCGGGTCGGCCTGTGCCGCTTCGCGCACCTCGTCGAGCACCGTGGTCCCAGCGATCGGCTCCGGCCCGGCGAGCACCAACCGGACGTCGTGGCGCTTCTTGACGTGCCGGTAGGCGTTGATCACGCCTTGGGGATCCTGCATGCGGGTGAAGTCGCCCACCTGCAGAAGATAGGGCTTGTCCCGGGGCACCGCGAGTCGATCGAGTCGCTGAGCCTGCTCGACCCGGGACATGTCCCGGTTCCGATCGGCCAGCGGATCCACCGACGGAGCGATCAGGAAGCGAGGGATCGGCAGGGGCGGCGCGAAGGAGGGGCGCGAGAGCACCGCGGCGTCGTAGCGAGGGAGGAATCGGCGCAGGAACGCCCACACCTGGGCCTGCGGCGCCGACATGTCGCCGTGGCCGCGCCACGCCCAGCGGCCCGCATCGGGACGGCGATCGACCAAGAGAAACGGGGCGCTGCCATGGATCATGACGAGGTCGCCGTCGAGGGGCAGGCGCGCGGCGTTGTCCACGCAGGTCGCGTGCAGGCGCTCGAGCATGGCCTCGGTCACCACCTGCTCGGTGCCGTGCAGCGCCAGAGCCAGGGTGCGCGCGCTGGCGTCGAACTCCGCCGTGCCCACGATGATCTCCCACGTGGTCTCGACGCCGAGGGCATTCACCACCGGAAGGGTTCGGTTGAGGGTCGCGGCGATCCCCCCGCCGTAGCGCGACGCCGTCACATGGACCAGACGCCGGCCGCGGACCGTCTCGGCCAGACGCATCACGAACTCCACGGCGCCGCGAGGGGCTACCGCCCGATAGTCATCGAGCGTGATGCGCACGGGGCCCGCCACGGCTAGCTCCCCGTCCCCAGCGCGTCGTCGAGCACGGTGAGGCACCGGTCGCGGAGCCGCTCGAGGCTGCCCACATGGGCGTCGATGCGGGCCAGCCGCGCGGCGAGGTCGGGCCGGCCCAGGCCGTGCTCGGCCCAGTCCGCGAAGTCGCCCCGGTCGCGCCCGAGCCGGTAGCGCGCTTCCACCACGTGGTAGAACAGCGCGCTCGCGTGCACCTCGGCCAGCCCGTCCCGAAACTCGCGCAGCGAGCGCGCGGCGACTCCGAGTGGGACGGGCACCACGTGCGTCCGCAAGAAGACGAAGGGCTCGGCAGCCACCGGAGCGGCCGCTGGCCCCCGGTGCAGATGCTCTTCGAGAACGGCGACGAGGTTGGCCCGGAGCGCGTCGAGCGAGCCCGCGTCGAAGACATCCACCATCGCCAGTCGCTCCGCGAGCGTCCGGTCTCCCAGCTCCGTGGCGACCCACATGGCGAAGTCGTTCGGGTAGACGTCGGCCTGGACCGGGCGGCGCAGCATCGTCCCCGCCGTGTGGGTGAACAGGGTCTCGTCGGAGGCATGAGCGAGCGCCTCGAGCAGCGCGCGGGCGTCACCGGCCTCGGGGCCGACCAGCTCCTGCACCGCCAGGCAGCCATGAAAGACGAACGGGATGGGTGTCATCGGCTACACTGCCTCGACAGAGAGGAGACCGGTGCGCCATGAACGTGCTGATGCTGAGCCGGGAGTATCCGCCCCACATCTATGGCGGGGCGGGGGTTGTGGTGGACGAGCTGTCGCGGGCGCTGGCTCGCCGGGTTCGGGTCGAGGTGCGTTGCTTCGGTGACCAGCACGCGCCGGGCCCCGCGCTGCGCGTACGCGGTTACGCGCCCCCGGCTGAGATCGCCCGGGCGGCCGGGGCCCTCCGGCACCGCCCGGTGCTCGAGGCGCTCGCCGTCGACCTCGCCATGGCGGCCGAGCCCGTGGAAGCCGACGTGGTGCACAGCCATACATGGTACGCGGCGTTCGGAGGCGTGCTGGTGCGAGCGTTGTTCGACATTCCCCTGGTCGTGACGCTTCACAGTTTGGAGCCCCTCCGGCCCTGGAAGGAGCACCAGCTGGGTGCCGGCTATAGCGTGTCCAGCTGGCTCGAGCGCGAGGCGGTGGAGCAGGCGGAGCGGGTGATCGCCGTCTCCGAACAGATGCGGACGGACATCCTCGCCCACTTCGCCGTGCCTCAGGAGCGGGTCGTGGTGATCCACAACGGCGTGGACGCCGATAGCTTTCGCCGCACCGAGCGCCGTGACGCTTTGGCCCGCCTCGGCGTGACGCCGCCCTACGTGCTCTTCGTGGGCCGCATCAGCGAGCAGAAGGGCATCTTCCATCTGCTCGAGGCGGCACGGCGCCTGCCCGCCGGCGTCCAGCTCGTGCTCTGCGCGGCCGCGCCCGACACGCCCGAGCTCGAGCGCCGCCTCGCCGCGGAGGTGGTCGGCCGCACCAGTGTGCGCTGGATCAACGCCATGGTCCCTCGGGACGACGTCGTCCAGCTCTACAGCCACGCCGCGTGCTTCGCCTGCCCGTCCGTGTACGAGCCCTTCGGGCTCATCAATCTCGAGGCCATGGCGTGTGGGACGCCGGTGGTGGCGAGCGCTGTGGGCGGGATTCCCGAGGTGGTCGTGGATGGCGAGACCGGACTCCTGCTTCCGCCCGGCGATCCCGAGATCCTGGCCGCCGCGCTGGGACGGGTGCTCGCCGACTCCGGATTCGGCGCCAAGCTCGGGAGCGCCGGGCGCCGTCGCGTGGAGGAGCGCTTCTCCTGGGAGCGCATCGCGGAGCGCACGCTCGCCGTGTACGAGGACGCCCGGCGGGCTCACCGCGAGGGCTCCCCGCCGAGGTAGCAGGCGGCGCACCAGGGAGGCAATGCCTCCCACCGATCGCCGGCAAGCCCGCTCGCGTGAAGGCGGCGGCCCCATGTCGGGTCGGGACCGCGATGGGGAACCGAGGAGGCGCCCAGGTTCGCGACCAGGCGCAGAACGCGGCTCCCGGGAAACGTCCACTCCACGTCGACGCCGGTGGCGCCGACCGTTCGCGCGCGCGCCACGGGCGGCGCCTCTCCGGACAGAAGCGGCGCGATCTCGCGCCGGCGCACCGCGAGGAGCCTCCGGTGGAGGGCGAGCCACTCGTCGTGAGGGGGCGCATCGCGTCGGCTCCAGTCGAGCACCGAGCGCGCGTAGGTCTCCGGCGATTGCGGATCGGGAATGCGCGCCCGCGCCGTGGGGTCGGCGTACTCGGGGAACCGCGCGAATTCCCGGCGCCGCCCCTCCGACACGGCGGGCCCGAGGTCGGGCCCGAGGTCACTGAAGAAGAGGAACGGCTCCGGCGCCGCCCACTCCTGCCCCATGAAGATCAGCGGCAGAGCCGGGGCCAGCAGCAATACCACGGTGGCCGCCCGGAGCGCGGCGGGCGGGACGAGGGCGCTGAGCCGCTCGCCCATCGCGCGGTTCCCCACCTGATCGTGGTTCTGGAGGAACGACACGAAAGCCGTGGGGGGAAGCCCGGTGCTCCGCTCCCCCCGCGGGCGGCGGCGGTAGGTCGACCAGTCGCCCTGATAGACGAAGCCCTCCGCGAGGGCGCGGGCCAGCCCCGCCGTGGCCGACTGGTAGTCGGCGTAGTACCCGCCGCGCTCGCCGGTGAGGAGGACGTGGAGGACGTGGTGAAGATCGTCGTTCCACTGGGCACGGTACAACGGCCGGGCGCCCGGCGTCGGCATGGGCCAGCGCGCCTCGTTGGCGTCGTTCTCGAGCACGAGATGCGTCGGCCGGACCGCGCCGGGGCCGGCCGACACGGCGCGGCCCAGCGTGATCAGGATGTGCTCGGGCGAGTCGTCGCGAATGGCATGCACGGCGTCCAGGCGGAGACCGTCCAGATGGTACTCCTCTAGCCAGTACAGCGCGTTGTGCACCACGAACTCGCGGACGACCGCGGAACCCGGGCCGTCGAAGTTCACGGCGTCGCCCCACGGGGTGCGGTGGTGCGAGCTGGCGAACGGCGCATAGCGTCCGAGGTAGTTTCCCTCCGGCCCGAAGTGGTTGTAGACGACATCGAGGATCACCGCAAGCCCGCGGGCGTGACACGCATCCACCAGGGCTTTGAGCTCCTCAGGCCGTCCGTACGCGGATTCCGGGGCGAAGAGCAGCACGCCGTCGTAGCCCCACCCTCGGGTTCCGGGGAAGTCGGCCACCGGCATCAGCTCCACCGCGGTCACCCCGAGGTCAACCAGATGATCGAGGCGCGCGCGGGCGGTGGCGTACGTGCCTTCCGGGGTGAAGGTGCCGACGTGCAGCTCATAGAAGACGAGTCGCTCCGGCGGTATCCCGCGCCAGCCTTCGTCGCCCCACCGGTAGGCCAGGGGGTCGATCACCTCACTAGGCCCGTGCACGTCCTCGGGCTGGAAGCGCGAGGCAGGGTCGGGCACGAGCGTGTCGCCGTCGATGCGATAGCGATAGCGGGTGCCGGGCGGCGCCGGCGCCGCAACACGGGCCCAGCCCGCGGCATCCCGCTCCATCGGGACGGCCTGCTTGGGCGCCTCCAGCCAGAGCTCGACGGAGTGAGCCGTGGGCGCCCAGAGGGCGAAGCGCGTCGTTCCGTCCGCGTTCGCCTCGGCGCCGAACGGCATGGCGTGCCTCACGGCCGCCGTCCCCGGCGCAGGCGGAGCACGGCGACCGTCCGGCCGTCGAGGGGATACACGTCGCCAGCCCGGAAGTGGCGGCTCCGCGGCTCGTAATCCCAGCTCCCCGTGTCGAGGACGAGCTCCCACCGGACGCGGGTCCGGTGGGCCGGGAGCACGAAGGGCACGGGCTCGTGGTGGGCGTTCAGGAGCAGCAGGAACGTGTCGCCCACGATGGGCTCCCCCCGCGGGTCCACCTCCTCGATGGCATCGCCGGCTAGCCGAAGGCCCACGCACCGGCTGAACCAGTCCTGCCACTCGTCCTCGGCCATCTCTTTGCCGTCCGGACGGAACCACGAGAGGTCCTTGACCTCGGAGCCGTGGATGCGCCGCCCCTGGAAGAAGGTCCGGCGGTGGAAGACGGGGTTGGCGAGGCGTAGCGCGATGAGGCGCCGCGTGAACTCGAGCTGGCGGGCCTGAGCGCGGGTGCAGGACCACTTGAACCACGCCAGTTCGTTGTCCTGGCAGTAGGCATTGTTGTTGCCGCTCTGGGTGCGGGCCACCTCGTCGCCGGCCGCCAGCATGGGGATGCCCTGGGACAGGAAGAGGGTCACGAGGAAGTTTCGCATCTGGCGCTCGCGGATCGCCACGATGGCGGGATCGTCGGTCGGTCCCTCGGCCCCGCAGTTCCAGGAGTCGTTGTCGCTGGCCCCGTCCCGGTTGTCCTCGCCGTTTGCCTCGTTGTGCTTCTCGTCATAGGAGCCGAGATCCGCCAGCGTGAAGCCGTCGTGACAGGTGATGAAGTTGACGCTGGCGTACGGTCGGCGACCGCTCGACTCGTAGAGGTCGCTCGAGCCCGTGAGTCGATAGCCCAGCTCGCCCACCTGTCCCCAGTCTCCCTTCCAGTAGCGGCGGATGGTGTCGCGGTACTTACCGTTCCACTCCGCCCAGCCGGCGGGAAAGTTGCCGACCTGGTAGCCGTCCTCGCCGAGGTCCCACGGCTCGGCGATCAACTTCACCTGCGAGATGACCGGATCCTGGTGGATCACGTCGAAGAACGCGGAGAGGCGGTCCACCTCGTGGATCTCCCGGGCCAGCGTGGCCGCGAGATCGAAACGGAAACCATCCACGTGCATCTCCAGCACCCAGTGGCGCAGGCTGTCCATCAGGAGCTGGAGGGCGCGCGGGTGCGTCATGTCGAGGGTGTTGCCGCAGCCCGTGTAGTCGCGGTGGTAGCGCGGCTCTTCGGGCAGGAGACGGTAGTAGCTGGCGTTGTCCAGGCCGCGGAAGCACAGCGTGGGGCCGAGCTGGTTGCCCTCGGCGGTGTGGTTGTACACGACGTCGAGGATGACTTCGATGCCGGCCTGGTGCAGGGTCTTCACCATCGTCTTGAACTCGCGCACCTGGTCGCCACTTCCTCCACTCGCCGCGTAGCGGGCGTCGGGAGCGAAGAAGCCGATGGAGTTATATCCCCAGTAGTTCGTGAGGCCCCGCTCGACGAGCGACCGCTCGGCCACGAACTGGTGGATGGGCAGGAGCTCCACGGCCGTCACGCCGAGGCGCTGGAGATAGTCGACGACGGGCGGCGAGGCCAGGCCGGCATACGTCCCGCGCAGCTCCCGGGGAACGTCGGGATGGCGCATGGTGAAGCCCTTGACGTGACATTCGTAGATGATTGTGCGATTCCACGGGATCCGCGGCAGGCGGTCGTCTCCCCAGGAGAACGCGGGGTCCACCACCACCGACCGGGGCGCGAAGGGAGCACTGTCGCGCTCGTCCAGCGACAGGTCCTCTTCGGGGTCGCCGATCCGATAGCCGAAGAGCGCGTCGTCCCAGGTCACGTCGCCCGTTATGGCCCGCGCGTAGGGATCGAGCAGGAGCTTGGCCGGGTTGAAGCGATGCCCGGCTTTCGGCTCGTAGGGGCCATGCGCGCGGTAGCCGTAGAGGAGGCCCGGGCGCGCCTCGGGCAAGTAGAGATGCCAGACCGCGTCGGTGCGCTCCCGGATGGCGAGGCGATGGACCTCCCGGGTCGGATCCTTGCCATCGAACAGGCACAGGTCCATGCCGGTGGCGTGCTCGCTCCAGACGGCGAAATTGACTCCGGCGCCGTCCCAGGTGGCGCCGAGCGGGTAGGGAGCGCCAGGCCGGGTGCGGACGCTCGAGCGCGAACCGCTCATGCCTCCACGAAGCGGAGCCACACGGCGGCCAGAGCCGGCAGGGTCACCCGGATCGAATGGGGCTGCCCGTGCCATGGCACGGGTTCGCTTCGCACCCCACCGCCGTTGCCGAGGTTACTCCCGCCGTAGTGGGCGCTGTCCGTGTTGAGCACTTCCGCCCACCGCCCGGCTCGGGGCACCCCCACCCGGTACTCCCGACGGGGCACCGGCGTGAAGTTGCAGGCGCACAGGAGCATCTGCCCCGGCTCGAGCGCGAACCGGACGAAGGCGATCACGCTCTGGTCGCGATCGCGGCAGTCCATCCACAGGAAGCCGGCCGGGTCGTGGTCCAGCTGATGGAGCGGCCGCTCCTCCCGGTAGAGACGGTTCAAGTCGCGGACGAGGGATGACAGGCCTCGGTGGTACGGGCCCTGGTCGAGCAGGTGCCACTCCAGGCTCGACTCGTGGGACCACTCGCTCGACTGGCCGAACTCCCCGCCCATGAACAAGAGCTTCTTGCCGGGGTACGCCCACATGAAGGCGTAGAGCAGGCGCAGGTTGGCGAAGCGCTGCCAGTCGTCGCCGGGCATCTTGCCCTTGAGCGAGCCCTTGCCGTGCACGACCTCGTCGTGCGAGAGCGGCAGGATGAAATTCTCCGACCACGCGTACAGCAGCCCGAAGGTCAGCTGGTCGTGGTGGTACTTCCGGTGCACCGGATCCTCGCGAAAATAGCCGAGGATGTCGTGCATCCAGCCCATGTTCCACTTGTAGCCGAACCCGAGGCCACCCAGATGTACCGGCCGCGACACCATCGGCCACGACGTCGATTCCTCGGCCACCGTGACCGCATCCGCGTGGAGCCCGTAGAGCACCTCGTTGAGGCGCTTGAGGAAGGTGATCGCCTCCAGGTTCTCCCGGCCGCCGAAGCGGTTCGGCTTCCAATCCCCCTCCCGGCGCGAATAGTCGAGGTAGAGCATGGAAGCCACGGCATCCACGCGGAGCCCGTCGAGGTGATAGCGCTCGATCCAGAAGAGCGCGTTGGCGAGGAGGAAGTTGGCCACCTCGTGGCGCCCGTAGTTGAAGACTCGTGTGCCCCAGTCGGGATGCTCGCGCCAGCGCGGGTCGTCGTGCTCGTAGAGATGCGTGCCGTCGAAGAAGGCCAGGCCGTGCGGATCCCGCGGGAAGTGGGCCGGTACCCAGTCGAGGATGACCCCGATGCCGCGCTGATGCAGGCGGTCGACGAAGGCCATGAAGTCGTGGGGGTCGCCGTACCGCCGCGTGGGGGCGTAGTACCCGATGCCCTGATATCCCCAGGAGCCATAGAACGGGTGCTCCATCACGGGCATCAGCTCGACGTGAGTGAACCCCATGTCGGTGACGTAGTCCCCGATCTGGTCGGCCAGCTCCCGATAGGACAGCCAGCGCTGCCCCTCTTCCGGCACGCGCCGCCACGAGCCCAGATGGACCTCGTAGATGCTCACCGGCACGCCGAGAGATTGCCGGCGGGCGCGCTCGGCCATCCACGACTGGTCGCCCCAGCGGTAACCGTCGAGGTCATAGACCTCGGCGGCCGTGCGCTCGCCGCCGGGCTCGAAGGCGAAGGCCAGCGGATCGGCCTTGAGCGCCTGGAGATCGCCGCCGGGACCCACGATCTCGTACTTGTAGCGGGCGCCCGGTCCGACGCCGGGAAGGAAGAGCTCCCAGATCCCGTTGCCGGGATGCAAGCGCATCGGGTGCCGACGGCCGTCCCAGACGTTCCAGTCCCCGACGACGCTGACGCGCCTGGCATTGGGCGCCCATACCGAGAAGATGGTGCCGTCGACACCGTCGAGCCGGGCCGGGTGGGCGCCCAACTTGTCGTACACGCGGTAGTGCGTGCCTTCCCCGAGGAGATGGAGGTCGAAGTCCGACAGGGTCGAGGGGAAGCGATACGGATCGTGCTCCTCGTGTGTCCGTCCCTCGTGGTCGGTGATGCGCAGCCGGTAGGTGAGCCCGCTCCGTCCCGGCACCGTGGTCTCCCAGAGCCCGGCCGGATGGAGCGCCTGCATCGAATGCTCCTCCGCCGGCTCCCCGCCCAGGACGACCGACACCTTGGCGGCGTGAGGCTGTAGCGTCCGAATCGCCACCGTCCCTCGCGCGCCCGCGTGCGGCCCGAGCGTTGCGAAGGGGTCGCCATGACGGCCACCGACCAGCGCCTCGACGACGTCGGGGGTGAGGCTCATGCGGCACTCCCAGCCTGCTCGAGGAGCGCGACGGGAAAGTGGGCGAATAGCCGGCTCGCCCGGAGAGCCGGGCGCCCGTCCACGGACTCCGTGTCCACGTGCTCTCCCGTGAAGCGGTCCACCCACGTCCCATCCGGGCGGGGATCGTCGAGGCCGACCCAGGTGTCCGCCCATACCCGCTCGCCGAGCGGCAACTCGCCGCTGAAGCCGGTCAACCGGACGGTCAGGCGGGGCACGACGACGATCACGGCGCGGCCCGCGCTCCGGCGGGCAAACGCCACGAGGTGATCGGCCTGCCGCCCGCGCGGTGTCAGCGGCACGTAGTCGCCCTCGACGAACAGGCCTGGGTCGGCTCGGCGCAGGCCGAGGCCGTGCACGATCGTGAAGAGCTTGACCCGCCCGTCGCGCCATCCCTCGAGGAGTCCGGCGCAGAGCGCGGGCCGGTCGGCGCTCGCCTCGATCTCGGCGGCCAGCGCGTCCAGCCGGACCCGCGCCGCGTCGAAGTTCACGGGTCGGCGGTTGTCGGGATCCACGAGCGCAAGGTCCCAGCCTTCCGTGCCCTGGTAGAAATCCGGGATCCCGGGCGACGCGATCTTGAGCACCGTCTGGGCCAGGGAGTTGAGCATGCCGTGCCGGGCCACGAGCGCCTGAAAGGGGCGCAGGTCCGCTACGAGGGCGCTATCCGCGGCCAGTATGCCGGCCACGAACTCACGCACGGCCGCGTCGTAGTCCGGATCGGGATTGATCCAGCCCGTGTGCACTTTCGCTTCCTTGACGGCTTTTTCCATGTACGCCTGGATGCGATCCGTGAAGCGAGGGCGAGCCTCATCCCACTCCTGAGCGGGCCAGGCCCCCACCAGCGTCTGATAGAGAAGGTACTCCTCGTTCCGTGCCGGAGCGAGCGCCCCCGCCACCGGCCGCTTGAATCGGCGGGCGAGCCGGCGCCAGCGCCGGACCCGCGCGTGCCACTCGGCCGGAATCTCTGACAACACGTCGATCCGGGCTCGCACGTCCTCGCCGCGCTTGGTGTCGTGGGTGGAGGTAGCCAGGAGCGATCCCGGCCAGCGCGCGTGGCGGGTGATGTTTCGGCCGTGGAAGGCCGCCACCGTCTCGCCGAATCTCGCCGGATCTCCACCGACCTCGTTGAGTGACACGAGCCGGTAATAGCGGTAGAAGGCGGTGTCCTCGACGCCCTTCGCCATGACGGGGCCCGTGGCTTGCTGGAACCGTGCCACGAAATCCCACCACTCGGTGGGGTCTTCCGACGGGCCCGACACCCGGAGAACGAGCAGGTCCCGGAGGAAATCGAAGACCGACGAGCTCATCTGAGGGTTGCGCCGCTGGGCCTCGGCGATCGCCCGCGCGACATACGCGCCGTCACGGGCGCTCACCTCGCCGGCCTCGTCCCGCACGTAAGTGCGGTACACGGGGAAGCACGCGATGGTCTCGCGGATCGCCCGCACCAAGATCGGCAGCGTGAAGTCGCGGGAGCGCCGGTTGCGGTCGGCGAGGGCAGTCAAGCGATGACCAAGCTGATTGGTCTCGCCGGCCATCGTGGTTTGCATGATGAGCCGGCGGGCCTCGTAGGCAAGGTCGGCCATGATCGACCGCTCGCCCACGAACCGGTGGTAGATCGCCGTCATCTGCCGGGACGCGCCGCGATCGACGAACAGGCCGTTCACGGAGACGAGGAAGTCGTAGCCTGTGGTCCCCGCGACGAGCCACCAGTCGGGCAGAGCCTCGTCGGCGAGGAGGATCTTCTCGGCCAGCACCCACAGAAGACGCGCGCCCGGGCCGGTCGGGTCAGCGGCGGCGGCGCGGTGCCGGGTCAGGAGCGCCTCGGCTCGCGCGGAGTCGAGATCGGGAGCCAGCCGCCGGGCCAGTTGGACGACGGCGTCTTCCTGAAGGCGGCGGAAGTACTCACCGGGCGCGTAGAGGCCATCCGGATGATCGACGCGGAGACCGGTGACCAGGCCTGCCCCGACGAGGCGGGACACCAGGCGATGGGTGGCCTCGAAGACCTGCGGAACCTCCATCCGGATGGCGGCGAGGTGGTTCACGTCGAAGAACCGTCGGTAGTTGACCTCGTCGCCGGCCACCCGCCAGTCGGCCAGGCGATACGCCTGCTCTCCGAGGAGAGCGTCGAGGAGATCGAAACTGGCGGGATCGCCCGGCGTCCCATTGAACGCGGTCACATTGTCTTCGACGAAGACCTGGAGATCCTCGAACTCCTTCACGAGGCCGGCCAGCCGCCGCTTGACGACCTCCTTCTCCCGGGCCAGCTCTTCGCGCCGGGCTGAGTCGGTCTCGGTCCGGGCGGGCAGGTGGTCGATGGCCGTGAGGATGCTCATCAGATCGTGGAAGCCCGGATGATCCTCCCCCAGACGCTCGCGCAGCCCCTCGATCCGATGGCGCAGAACACGGGCGTAGGAGTGCGGGGCCAGGGGCAGCCGCGTCCCGCCGTGGCGGACAAAGAAGCCACCTTCCGCGAACTCGAGCGTGAGCGTCCCCGATTCCAGGGCCGTGCCGTACTGATCGGACAGCACCGGCAGCAAGAGCGTGTTGCGAAGCGCGGGGCGAAGGGGCGTCCAGTTGATGTCGAAGAATCCCGCATAGCGGGATGCGGGGCCGCTCTCGAGCACGTCGAGCCACCAGGGATTGGCATCGCCGGCGATGCCCATGTGGTTCGGCACGATGTCGAGCATCACCCCCAGGCCTCGCTCGGCGAGGGACCGGGCCATCGCTTCGAAGGTGGCGAACGAGCCGATCTCGGGATTGAAGCTGCTGTGATCCACGACGTCGTACCCGTGACTGCTTCCCGGAGCGGCGCGGAAGCAGGGCGACAAGTAGACCTCGCTGATCCCGAGTGCGTCGAGGTAAGGGGCGAGCCGGGCCACGCCCTCGAACGTGAGGGAAGGGCCGAGCTGCAGGCGATAGGTCGCCCGCCGCGGTCGGTCGAGGGCCCGCCGGACGCGCTCGAGAAGCGCCGCTGCGTCCGCGTCGACCTCGCGCGCCAACGGAACCTCGGGGGGTGGCGTCCCCTCACTCATGGGGTGTCATTGGCTGCAAGACCCGCGCCGCTGACACACCGCCGCAAACGTGCCACTTGGCGATCCGGCTCGGCCCATGTGACAGGGTTTCGGCCGATTCGACACGGTAATTCTTGCCCTTGGGGTGGCCTGGGCGCGAAGGCAGCTCGCCCCTCCCCGCCCCAACTTCCGGGAAAGATAGGGGGCGGCGGGGGCTAGCTGTGCGCGGGATTCAGGAGCAGCCGGTGGTGGTGCCGCACGTCACGCACTTGAGGCAGGTGCCGTTGCGGACCATCGTGAATTGGCCGCAATCGCCGCAGGGATCGCCCTCGTAGCCCTTGAGCCGGGCCAGCTCCGAGGCTGACAGGACCTTCCCCTCAGAGACAGCGCCGCTGCCCCCGGACAGGGGAACCGCGGCCCGGGCGGTGAGCGCCGATTCGGGCGCGGCCACCGGCAGGGCGGGCGGCGTCACCGGGATCATCGCGACCGGGCCCTGGCCGATCTTGTTCCCGAGAGTGTCGCTGCGCAGATCCTCGTCGGGGACATGCGAGAGGTCAGTGCGGCCGAGATAGGAGATGGCCAGCTCGCGGAAGACGTAGTCGATCACGGACGTCGCCATCTTGATCCGGTCATTGCCCATGACCATGCCATTCGGCTCGAAGCGTGTGAACACGAAGGCGTCCACGAATTCCTCGAGCGGCACCCCGTGCTGCAGGCCCAGCGAGATGGCGATCGCGAAGCAGTTCATCAGGCTCCGGAACGCCGCCCCTTCCTTGTGCATGTCGAGGAAGATCTCGCCCAGGCTGCCGTCCTCGTAGTTGCCCGTACGGAGGTACACCTTGTGGCCGCCCACCACCGCCTTCTGGGTGTAGCCGGCACGCCGGTCGGGCAGCCGGTGGCGCTCGCGGAGGTACTTGGTCACGACCCGCTCGGTCATCTTCTCGGCCACCGCCTCGACGTCGGCCGCCGCCACCTCATCCTCGTCGGTGGTCGCATTCAGGGGCTGGGAAAGCTTGGAGCCGTCGCGGTAGAGCGCCACCGCCTTCAGCATGCTGCGCCAGGAGGTGTGGTACGCCTGCTTGACGTCCTCCACCGAGGAGTCGGAGGGCATGTTGATGGTCTTGCTGATGGCGCCGGAGAGGAAGGGCTGGGCGGCCGCCATCATCTGGATATGGGCGTTCACCGCGATGAAGCGCCGGCCCTTCTTGCCGCAGCGGTTGGCACAGTCGAAGACGGGGAGGTGATCCTCGTGCAGGTGGGGCGCCCCCTCCACCGTCATCGTGCCGCAGACGTAGTCACTGGCCGCCTCGATCTGCGCGGTGGTGAAGCCGAGCGCGCGCAGAAGGTTGCCGTTCCACTCCGCGAGCTGCGCCTCGTTCAGCCCGAGCTGCCGCGGGACATAACCCTCGCCGAGCGTCCAGGGATTGAAGGCGAAGGTGAGGTCGAAAGCCCCTTCCAGCGCGGCCTCGACGCGGATCAGGCCGGCCTCGTCGAAGCCCTTGGCGCGCAGGCTCTCCGGGTTGATGAAGGGGGCCCCGCGAAGAGTCTTTCGCCCCACGCAATAGGCAACGATGTCGTCGATCTGATCGGCGGGGTACCCCAGCGCGCGTAGCGCGATGGGGATGCTCTGGTTGATGATCTTGAAGTAGCCGCCCCCGGCCAGCTTCTTGAACTTGACCAGGGCGAAGTCGGGTTCGATGCCGGTGGTGTCGCAGTCCATCACCAGGCCGATGGTGCCGGTGGGCGCGAGCACGGTGACCTGGGCATTGCGGAAGCCGTGCGCCTCGCCGAGCGTGAGCGCCCGATCCCACGCTTCCCGCGCGGCCTGGACGAGGTCGGAGGGGCAGTGGGAGGGATCCACGCCCAGCGGCCTGATGGTGAGGCCCTCGTACACCGAGGGCGCCGAGTTGTAGGCGGCCCGGCGGTGATTGCGGATCACCCGGAGCATGGGCTCGCGGTTCCGCGCGAAGCCCGGGAAGGGCCCGAGGTCCCGCGCCATCTCCGCGGAGGTGGCATAGGCCTCGCCGTGCATGATGGCGGTCAGCGCCCCGCAGATGGCCACCGCCTGCGGCGAATCGTACGGGATGCCCTGGCGCATCAGCACCGTGCCCATGTTGGCGTAGCCGAGGCCCAGCGTGCGGTAGTCCCAGCTCTTCTGGGCAATGGCCGCGCTGGGGTAGGCGCCCATGAGCACGCTGATCTCGAGCACCAGCGTCCAGAGCCGGCAGGCATGGCGGAAGCCGTCGATGTCGAACTCGCCGTCCGCCCGAAGGAACTTGACCAAGTTGATGGAGGCCAGGTTGCAGGCCGTGTCGTCCAGGAACATGTACTCCGAGCATGGGTTCGAAGCGTTGATGCGCCCGTCCTCGGGGCAGGTGTGCCACTCGTTGATGGTGGTGTCGTACTGCACGCCGGGATCAGCGCAGGCCCAGGCCGAGTAGGCGATCTCCTCCCACAGCCGGGAGGCGGGAATGCGCTTGGCGATCTTGCCGTCGGTACGGCGACGGAGCTCCCAGTCGCCGCCGGCCTCGAGCACGTCGAAGAAGCCGTTGGGGACCCGGATGCTGTTGTTGGAGTTCTGACCGGACACGGTGAGGTAGGCGTCCGAGTCCCAGTCGGTGTCGTACTCGGGGAAGACCAGCTCGGTCACCCCCTGGGCGGCGAGCTGTAGCGCCCGCTGGATGTAGCCCTCCGGGACCATGGCCCCGCGCGCCTCGCGCAGGGCGGCGCGCAGCGCCGCGTTCCGCTTGGGGTCGGCGTCGATGCGGTCTGGCTCGATGGCGCTGGGCCGGCACGCGGCCATCACCGCGTGCAGCCGCCGCTTGCCCAGGCGCGAGCCCGCCACGAGGGCCGCGACCTTCTGCTCCTCGATCACCTTCCAGCGGATGAACTCCAGCACGTCGGGGTGGTCGAGATCGAGGCAGACCATCTTGGCGGCGCGGCGCGTTGTGCCGCCCGACTTGATCGCGCCCGCCGCGCGGTCGCCGATCTTGAGGAAGGACATCAGCCCGGAAGATTTCCCGCCCCCCGACAGGGGCTCGTTCTCGCCCCGCAGGCTGGAGAAGTTCGACCCCGTGCCGGAGCCGTACTTGAAGATGCGCGCCTCGCGGGTCCAGAGGTCCATGATGCCGCCGTCATTGACGAGATCGTCGCTGACGGACTGGATGAAGCAGGCGCTGGGCTGCGGGCGCTCGTACGCGGAGCTGGCGCGGGTGAGGGCGCCGGTCTTGGGCTCGACGTAGTGATGCCCCTGGGCGGGGCCGGTGAGCCCGTAGGCCCAGTGCAGGCCCGTGTTGAACCACTGCGGCGAGTTGGGGGCGGCGACCTGCGCGGCCAGCATGTGGCACAGCTCGTCGTAGAAGGCCTGGGCGTCCGCCTCGCCGTCGAAGTAGCCGTGGAGCCGGCCCCAGTGGGTCCAGGTGCCGGCCAGGCGGTGGAACACTTCGCGGGCGTCACGCTCGCCGCCCAGTACTGGCTTGCCCTCGCGGTCGATAAGGGGCTTGCCGTCAGTCCCCACTTGCGGCACTCCAGCCTTGCGGAAGTACTTCTGCGCGAGGATGTCAGTGGCCACCGCCGACCAGGTCGAGGGCACCGCGATGCCCTCCTGACGGAAGACCGTCGAGCCATCCGGGTTCTTGATCTCGGACGTGCGGAGATCGAACTCGATCCCGGCGTAGGGGCTCTGGCCTTGCCTGGTGTAGCGGCGGGAGATCTTCATACGACCCTCCTCGAGCGGCTGAACGGCACGGAAGAACGTTACCTGGACATTACGGTCTCAAGAGAACGAAGCCCAAGATATTGTGGTGTCCCCGAACGAGTCAACCTTTATTTAGTGCTTGTGAGCATCTTCTCAACCGAGAGCCTGTGGAATGGTGTGGACAGCGGTGGATAGCGAGTCCGAGACGACGGTTCAAGCGTTTCGGCCGCGGCCGGCTGTGGATGAGACACGACGCGGCGCGTACAATGCGCGCCATGCAATGGTGGGTGGACGGCTACAACGTCATCCGTCGCGATCCCGCGCTGGCCTCACGTGAGGGAATCAGCCTCGAGGCGGGCCGAGCTGCGCTCTGCGCGCGGCTCGCGGAGGTCGCGCGGATCTCCGGCGAGCGCTTCACCGTGGTCTTCGACGGCGCGGGCGCTGGCAGTGCGGCCGCGGGTGGCACGGTCCGAGTGATCTTCTCGAGCGCGCGTGAGTCCGCCGACCGCGTGCTCGCGCGTCTGGCCGCGCGCGGCGGCGCCGTGGTGTCCAACGACCGTGAGGTGCGCCGCGCGACGGCGCGGGCCGGCGCCATCGCCGTCAGCACCGATCAGTTTCTCGCCCGGCTCGACACTCTCGCCGGGTCCCCCTCGCCCTCGGATCCCTACCTGAAGGATGCCGACGCGGAGCCCGAGGCGAGGCCCCGGCCCCGCAAGGGCAACGCGCGGCGGCTTCCCCGGAAGGGGCGGGCGGCCGCCCGCGCACTCGACCGCCTCAACAAACCATTTGGATAGCACAGGAGGATCTCCGGCATGCACGTCGGATTCGTCGGGACAGGCAACATGGGGCGGCCCATGGCCGCCAACATCCTCAAGGCCGGGCACTCGCTCACGGTGTTCGACCTGAGCGCGGCGGCCACCGCACCGCTCGAACGCGCCGGGGCCACGCGGGCTGCCGATCTGCCCGCGCTGGCGGGCGCGGCGCGGGTGACGCTCCTGAGCCTGCCCGACGCGCGCGCGGTCGAGGCGGCCCTCTTCGGCGCTCCCGGTGCCCCCGGCCTCCTGGCCGGGGCGAAGGCCGGCGACTTCGTGTTCGACCTGTCCACGGTGGGCCCGGCCACCACGCGGAGCCTGGCCGCCCGGGCCGCCCAGCAGGGGGTGCGCCTGGTAGACACGCCGGTGAGTGGCAGCGTGAGCGGTGCGGAGGCCGGCACGCTCGCCGTGATGATCGGCGCGCCCGAGGCGGACGTGAAGCCGTTCGAGTCCATCCTCCGCGCCATCGGCAAGAGCCTCTTCTTCCTGGGCGAGGTCGGAAAGGGCAATATTCTCAAGCTGCTCAACAACTACGTCGCCCTGACCAACCAGGCCGCGCTCTGCGAGGCGATGGCCCTGGCCGATCGACTGGGGGTGGCGCGGCAGACCGTCGGCGACGTGGTGGGCAAGAGCTCCGGGGCCAGCTTCATTCTGGAGCGGAAGCTTGCCGCCCTCGTCAAGCACGACTACAGCCCGGGCTTCTTCGTGGACCTCGCCCGCAAGGATCTGGGGCTCGGCCTCGATCTGATGGCCGAGACCAAGGGGGAGAGCGTGGTGGGCCGGGCGGCGTGGGAGCTCTACGGTCGGGCGAGCGAGGCCGGGTTTGGCCGGCTCGACAGCTCGGGCTTGCTGGGGCTCATCGAACCCCGCGCTACTGCCTGATCTGCAGCGCCCGGCGCTGGAGGTAGGCGTTGCGGACCGCGGTGTAGAGATCCACCGTGGTCTCCTCCACGCCCTCGAACACCTCCAGGTTGAGCGAGCGGTCGTTGATCATGCTGACGACCCTCATGACCAGCCGCTCCCAGATGAAGGGGATGACGTAGCTGAGCGGGTCCATGGCGGCGTCCACGCCGATGCCGATCCCGTCGCGAACGGTCATGGGGGCCATGAATGGGAGCACGAGAAACGGCCCGGGCCCAATCCCCCAGACCCCGAGCGTTTGCCCGAAGTCCTCCCGGCTGGGCTCGATGCCCCACTCCTGCTTGGCCATGTCCCAGAGCCCGCCGATCCCCACCGTGGAGTTGATCAGGAACCGACTTAGCTCGCGCCCCGCGCCGGCCCACTTGCCCTGGAGCAGGTTGTTGATGAACCGCGGCACGAAGGCGACGTTGTTGAACCCGCGATCGATCATGCGCTGGAGCTCGTCCGGCATGAAGAAGTTGTAGCCCTTGGCGATGGGCCTGAGGACGTATTTGTCCACGTTGTAGTTGAACCTGAACATCGATTCGTTGAACGATTCCCAGGGGTCGTATTCCTCGACGGGCGGCTCCAGCGGCGGGCCGGCGTCGCGGTCGCGCTGCGCCTGGGCGATCGACATCGTGTCGACGAGAGCGAGGAGGTACGGCGTCAGCTCCCCGTCGGTGATGGGCTCCATGGGCAGAAGCTCCGCCCGTTCCGCGGCGGCGGTGACCGGGAGGGCCGCGGCGGGCGGATCGATGTCGGCCGCGAGGCCGGGCTCGGTCTCGACCATCGGCGCGGTGGGGGGCGCGGTGTCGGCCGCGGGAGCGACCTCGGCGCGCTCGACTATTGTCCCGGCGGGAGCGGGGGTGACGGCGAGCGCGGGTGCGGTGGTCGCGAGGAGCGCGCGCGTGTCGGAGTGGAGCCCGCTGGACACCGAGCCACAGCCGCCGAGAGCAAGCCCCCCGGCGAGGAACAAGAACCCCAGCATGGTTCCCCGCGCCCGTGTCACGCGCACTCCGCGACGCCCTCCCCAGTCCGCAAACAAGAAATGGGGGTGCCGCGTCGGCACCCCGTCGGATACTCGCACCTATCCGACGGACAAGGCAAGGCTTTTCCGCGTCGAGCCGCTTCGCGGGCCGTTGACACGCCCCCAGCCCGGGGGTAGGGTTCCGCCAGACACGCCGGGAGGGCGGCATGAAGCCATTCGTGATCAACCGGTACGGCCGCATCGTCTTTCCGGAGAGCTTCTTTCCCGAGCTCGACTTCTCGGTGTTCGAGACGCTCGAGCAGTTCGCGGCGGTGATCCGCCGCGACTTCGAGGACAAGGCCCCCAGCGAGACCGACATCGTCGCCCGCGTGGACGCGCGAGCCTATGGCGGACGCTACGAGCTCCTCCGTGACCTCGCGCTGAATCTCTTCTGGGTCAACCGCTACGCCATGACCATGTACGAGAAGCGGCCCACCCGGTGGCGGGACGTCCCGCGCCAGCGGGACGACGTGTTCCTGCCCGTGTTCAAGCCCTGGGACGGCGCGGAGATGACCGCCGCCATCGAGGCCGGGTACCGCGAGCTCGGACCCTCCTGGGACGAGGGGACGGAGGACAAGATCTTCCGCATCCTCCTCGACGTCTTCCGCCACAAGAAGGGCGCGGGTGCGGAGCTGCCCGCGATCAAGCCCACCGTGGCCGAGCTACTGAGCAGCCCGAAGAGCCTCACCTATCATCTTCTCGCGTACAACCCCGACTATCCCGGCTACGGATACGACGACATCATCGAGTATGCCCACACCGTGCCCGAGCTGGAGGCGGTGATGCGGCAGGCCATGGTGCTCCACAACCAGTACCGGTGGGACCGCGCGCGGACGCGCCTCACCGAGGTCGGCCAGCTGCACGACGACGACTATGTGGTGGTCTTCCACCCGCGCAGCGACGACGTGCTGAGCTTCATCCGCCGCGTGAAGTCGGGCCGCCGCGGCCGGCCGCGGCGGCCCGCTCCGGCCGAGTCATGCCACCCGGTGTCGGCCTATCCGCCGGTGGTGGTGGCCAAGCGCTTCAGCGTGCTGCCGCGCCTCGAGGCCCTCGCCGTGTACAAGGGCGAGCGCGCCTGCACGAACGAGGACTTGATCCGGAACGCCGCCTACTGCTGGTCCCCGATGAGCGCGGAGGAGATCGAGCGCAAGACGGGGATCGTCCAGCGCCTTTACACGGAGCTGGACCTGGATCATATCGCCCTTCTCGCCGCCCGCCGCGCCCTCGAGAAGTCGGGCCGCCGGCCCGAGGAGATCGGCGCGGTGCTCTTCTGCTCGTGCACGAGCGTGAAGATGATGCCCTCCCTGGCGACGTGGCTGTCGGCCCAGCTCGGCATGTTCCAGACCCACGCCTCGCTCGACATGGTGGCGGCGTGCGCGGGGCTCCCCTACGGGCTCTCCGAAGCGGTGCGGCTGCTCCAGGAGACGGAGCGGCCGGTGCTGGTGGTGTGCGGCGAGAAGTTCTCCGACAAGATCGGGACGGTGCGCACGTCACGCATGATTTTCGGGGATGGCGCGGCGGCGATGGTGCTCGGGCCCGCCGCGCCCGGCGCGCCTTCCGACATCGAGGTTTACCAGACCTACGCTTCGGGACCGGTGCCCGAGGTCGACTCGATCGTCTGGCCCAACCCCGAGTTCGACAACAACATCACGGTGTACGGGCCGGAGGTGCGCGCGCTCGTGAAGCGGTACCTCGGCCAGATGATCGACGAGATGCGCGAGCTGCCCAACACGGAGGGCGGGGCGGGGACGCTGTTGGAGGCGATGGATCTCATCGTCCCGCACCAGGCCAACAAGACCATGGTGGTGAACTTCGTCAAGGCGGCGGGCATCGCGCCGGAGCGCCTCTACTTCAACATCGGCTCGGTCGGCAACACCTCGTCGGCGAGCATTCCCATCGCCATCCACGACGCGGTGCGGGAAGGCGTGATCGACCGGCCGATGCGGATTTTTGCCCCCGGCTTCGGGGCGGGGGCGGTGGCGGGCTACGTGGTCATGCGGCTGGACCCGTCCGTGGTCGCTTGACGGGCCCGCGCTCGCTCCTCCTCGTCCACGGTGCCGGCAGCGGCCCGTGGGTGTTCGACGTCTGGCCTCCCTTCTTCCCTCCGACCCTCCGCCTCGAGCCCGTGGATCTCCAGGAGGGGCTGGACCCCGCCCACGCCACGATGGCCCAGTACGCCGGCGCCGTCGCCCGGGCCGCCGAACGGCTGGATCGCCCTGTCGTGGTGGTCGCGTGGAGCATGGGCGGTCTCGCCGCCATGATGGCGTCTGATTGCGCGGACGCGCTGGTGCTGCTGGAGGGGAGCGCGCCGGCCGAGGTGCAGGGCTTGCATCGCGAGGTGCGGCCGGCGCCGGGCGTGTTCGATCCGGAGCGCGAGTACGGCGCGTTCCCCGCCGGAGTGCGGGCGCGTCCGGAGTCCTCACTGGCCCGCGCCGAGCGCAAGCGGGGGATCTCGGTGCCGGCGATCGCCTGTCCGATCGTCGTGGTCTACGGGGACGAGTTCGCCGAGGAGCGGGGCCGGCGCCTCGTCGAGCGGTACGGGGCGCGCGAGCTGGCCCTCGGAGGAAAGAGCCACTGGGATCTCGTGCGCGATCCGGAGGCGATCCGCGCGGTGGCCCGGGAGATCGCCGCGCTCTTCTGAGCCGGCGGGACGACGCTCGGGGGGGCGGGAGACATGCTCCCGCCGGCCCCCTTTGGTTCGTGCGCGACCTGTCGTCGCGCGACCCGGCTAGCGTCGGGTTTGGCCTATCGGCCGTGCCGGGGCGTCACCGGGTCCGGGATCGCGCCGCATCGGCGCGGTCACCGCGGAGCCGGTGACGCAGCCATCGAGTCCGGTGGCGTCTCCATCGTGGACCCATCAGGCGCTCACGCGAGGCCGGTGTCAAGAGGATCGTGGCGCGCGGCGCCGAGCGTTCCGCGTCACGCCGTCCCTCGCCGCGCCGGCGAGCTCAACCGGGACGCGGCGGGCGGCGCGCGCGGCTGGCCGCCGAGATCGCCTGCGAAAATCTCGACGTGCGCGAGCTGAAGAACGTCGACGCCCCCATCCGCTTCTCCCTCCGGGCTTAGTGCTAGACTCGCGGCCATGACCAAATCCGAGCGCGTCGCCGCCGCCATCGCGGGTAAGTCCATCGATCGCGTGCCGATCGCATTCTGGCGCCACGCGCCGGACGTGGATCACACCGCCAAGGGCCTCGCCGAGGCCATGCTCGCTTTCCATCGCCGCTGGGACCTCGACCTGATCAAGGTGATGTCGAGCGGGGTGTACTGCGTGGAGGACTGGGGCTGCGCGGTCGCCTATCAGGGCTCGCCCAACGGGGCCAAGGTCTGCACCGCGCACGCGGTGAAGAGCCCCGCCGACTGGGGACGGCTCGCCGCCCTCGATCCCGGCGCGGGGGCCCTGGGACGCGAGCTCGAAGCGCTGCGCCTCATCGTGCGCGACCGCGGCGACGACGCGCCCACGCTGCCCACGATCTTTTCGCCCCTGACGATCGCGCGGAAGCTCGCCGGCGATCGGCTCGACGCCGATCTCGCCGCCGCTCCCGCGGCGGTGGAAGCCGCCCTCGAGGTCATCACCGCCACCGTGACGCGCTACGCGGCGGCGGCGCGGGAGGCCGGCGCCGACGGGTTCTTCTTCGCCACCCAGCACGCGAGCCGCGACGCCTTCCGGGAGGCGGAGTTCCGCCGCTGGGAGCTGCCGTACTTGCGACGCATCCTCGACGCGATCGGGGCCGGGGGCGGCTTCACCATGCTCCACCTGCACGGGGCCAACGTGCACTTCGACGCCTGCGCGGATCTGCCCGCCGCCGTCCTCAACTGGCACGATCGCCTCACCGGGCCCGCCCTCGCCCAGGGCAAGGCGCGCGGCGCGGTGGCGGCCGGCCTGGGAGAGTCGGGCACGCTGCGCCGCGGGCCGGTGGCGGCGATACAGGCCGAAGTGCGCGACGCCCTCGCGCAGACGGGCGGGCGCGGCCACATCCTCACCACCGGGTGCGTCCTGCCGCTCGACGTGCCGGACGCGCACCTCCAGGCGGTGGTGGACACGGCGCGGAGCGCTGAAGTAAGGTCCCGAGCGTAACGAGGGGACGGCTTGCCTCTTCTCCAGGTCACCGGACTCCGACGCAGCTTCTACGGAGTCCAGGCGCTCGCCGGCATGGACCTCCGCGTAGAGGCCGGGACCATCACCGGCCTGATCGGCCCCAACGGGGCGGGGAAGACCACGCTCTTCAACTGCGTGTCGGGCCTGCTCCCCGCCGAGGCGGGGCAGGTGGTCTTCGACGGCAACGACATCACGGGCTGGCGGGCGGACCGGGTGACGCGGCGCGGGCTCGTACGCACCTTCCAGATCGCGCGGGGCTTTCCCCGCCTCTCCGTGCTGGAGAACCTCATGCTGTACGGGGCGCATCAGCCGGGCGAGGCGCTGTGGCGGGCGCTCGCGCGCCCTCCCGCGGTGGCGGCGCGCGAGGAGGCCCTGCGGGCCCGCGCCTTCGACGTCGGGCGGCGCCTCAACCTGATGGCGGTGATCAATGCCGCCGCCTCCGACCTCTCGGGCGGCCAGAAGAAACTCCTCGAGCTGGGGCGCGCGCTCATGACCGATCCCAAGCTCATCCTCCTCGACGAGCCCATCGCGGGAGTGAACCCGACCCTGGCCGGCGAGATCGCGAGCCATCTGCAGGCGCTCCGCGCGGACGGCCTGACCTTTCTCATCATCGAGCACCATCTCGACGTGATCGCGCGCCTCTGCGATCCGGTGGTGGTGCTCGCGGAGGGCCGCCACCTCGCCGAGGGCTCCTTCGCCGCCCTCGCCGCCGACCCGCGCGTGCAGGAGGCCTACATGGGCAGGAGGATTGGCGAGCCGCAGGCGCAGGCGAGGCGAGCGGATACATGATGGGGTCCCGAGCGGAGCGAGGGGGGCGAGCCGCAGGCGCAGGCGAGGCGAGCGGATACATGATGGGGTGCCGAGCGGAGCGAGGGGGCGTGCCGGCATGACCATCCTGCTGGCCTGCGACGGCATCGTCGCGGGCTATTCCGCCGCCGACGAGGTGCTCAAGGGCGTGAGCCTCGTCATCGAGCGCGGCGAGATCGTGAGCATCATCGGCCCCAACGGCGCCGGCAAGTCGACCCTGCTCAAGGTGGTGGCCGGCATCCTCGTCCCCCACCGCGGCACGGTGCGGCTGGGCGACCGGCCGATACAGGGCCGGCCCCCACGGGAGATCTCCGCCCTCGGGGTGGCCTTCGTGCCGCAGGAGCAGAACATCTTCCCCACCATGTCGGTGCGGGAGAATCTCGAGATCGGGGGCTACGTGGATCCCGCCGGCGCCCGGCGGAAGATCGACGCCATCTTCGAGCGCTTTCCCGCTCTCGGCGAGAAGCGACGGCACGCCGCCCGCACCCTGTCCGGCGGCCAGCGCCAGATCCTTGCCATGGCCATGGCCTTGATGGTGGAGCCGGCCCTGCTCCTGCTCGACGAGCCTTCGGCGGGGCTGGCGCCCCAGGCTGCGGAGCGCCTATTCGAGGCCATCCGCGAGATCAACGCCGGAGGGGTGTCCATCGCCATGGTGGAGCAGAACGCGATGGAGGCGCTCGCCATCGCCCGGCGCGGTTATATTCTGGTGGATGGCCGGAACAGCCGGACGGGGCCCGCGGCCGAGCTGGCGCGGGACGCCGAGGTCCGGCGTATTTTCCTAGGAGGCTAAGAGGACATGTTCAAAGACGTGGTGACCACGGTGGAGGAGTTGCGGGCCCTCATGGGCGAGCCCTCGGATCTCGCACTGCGGAAAGACATCGGCCGGCTCGACGAGCACTGCCGGGCGTTCATCGCCCGCTCGCCGTTCGTGCTCGTAGCCACCTCCGACCGGACGGGACGCTGCGACGTGAGCCCGAAAGGCGACGCGCCGGGCTTCGTGGAGGTCCTGGACGAGCAGCATCTCGTCATCCCCGATCGGCCCGGTAACAAGCGCTTCGACGGGATCCGCAATCTCCTTGAGAACCCCGGCATCGGCCTCCTCTTCCTGCTGCCCCGCAGCGAGGAGACGCTTCGGGTCAATGGCCGGGCCCAGATCGTCCGCGACGCCGAACTCCTCGCGCGCTTCGCCGTGCAGGGCAAGCTGCCCCAGCTCGCCATCGTGGTGGAGGTGCAGGAGAGCTTCCTTCACTGCGCCAAGTGCGTGAAGCGCTCGGGTCTCTGGGACACGGCCAAGTGGCCAGATCTTGCCGGCCTCGCCTCGCCCGCCCAGATGTTCCTCGATCACGCGAAGCCCCACGACATGACCGTCGAGGCGCTCGCCGAGCGCCTACAGGATGGGTACCGGAAAAACCTCTACTGAGCGCTTGTTCGATGGCTGCAGGCCTGCCATAATGTTATGGCAGGAGGAATGGCATGAGTGAGTCGCTCCGCAACTTTCACTTGCCGCTTCCGGACGACGTCTATCGGAGTCTCCGGGAGGAGGCTGCGGCCGCGAAGCAGCCCGCCACCGCGCTGGCGCGACGGGTCATCGAAGCCTGGCTGCGCGAGCGCCGCAAGAATGCCCTGAGGGAATCGATCGCTGCGTACGCGGCCGCCCACGCGGCGACCGCCGCCGACCTGGACCCCGCGCTCGAGGAGGCCGGACTCGAGGCCTTGCGGCCCCGAAAGCGGAAGCGGCGTTGAGACGGGGCGACGTCTTTTGGGCCGATCTGAGTCCGCGCACCGGCTCGGAGCAGCAGGGCCGGCGGCCGGTGATCATCGTCTCGAACGACGGATTCAATCGGACGCTGGGATGGCGCTCGCTGATCGTGGTTCCCATCTCGCGATCGACGGGCCAGGCGCGGCGGGGCCCCACCGCTGTGCCGCTCGATGAGGGGACCGCCGGGCTGAAGAGTCCGGGCGTCGCACTGTGCCATCAGGTGACAACGCTCGATCGCGCGAAGCTGCGCGACCGGATCGGCGTGCTCGCCGGCGGCGTCCTCGCCCAAGTGGACGGCGGCCTCAAGGCCGCCCTGGACCTGGAATGATCACCACCCAATGACCGATACCGAAGGAGAACCCAATGCGTGATTCGGGGCACCGCATCGAGCGTCGAGCGTTCGTGACGGGTACGCTTACTCTAACCGCGATGGCCGCGGGTCGCGGGGTGGCGCATGCCCAGGGTGCCGCGATCCGCCTCGGCACCCTCACCCCGCTCACCGGCGCGGGCGGCTCCTACGGACCCTCGATGCGCCGCGCGATCGAATGGGTGGTCGGCGAGGTGAACGCCGCGGGCGGCGTGTTGGGGCGTAAGGTGGAGCTGGCCAGCGAGGACGACCAGACCAACCCGGAGGCGGCGGTGCGCGCCGCCCGCAAGCTCATCGACGTGGACAAGGTCGCTGCCGTCATGGGCACCTGGGCCTCCGCGGTGACGACCGCGGTGGCGCCCCTCTGCTGGGAGTCCAAGACCTTCCTCACCACGGTGTCGGGCTCGGACACCATCACCCAGCTGCCTCATCAGGGATATCTCGTCCGCACTCAGCCCAACACGCATCTGCAGATCGGCAAGCTGGGCGATTTCATCCTGACGCTCAAGTCCAAGCGCGTCTTCGTGCTCGCCGCCCAGACGCCGTTCGCGCTGCCCTCCCAGAAGCGCCTCGGCGAGGTGCTCACCAAGGGCGGCTCGGAGCTGGTGGGCGGCGTCATCTACGACAAGGACAAGACGACGTTCCGGTCGGAGATCGATCAGGCGCTGAAGGCGAAGCCGGACATGATCTATCTCAACGGCTACACACCGGACGTCACCGTGGTCATGAAGGAGCTCTACAAGGCGGGCTACACCGGCGCCAAGATCGCCCAGGGCTACGCGGTCAACCAGAAGCTCCTCGACTCGGTGCCCGCCGAGGTGTCCGACGGCACCTACACCGCCACCCCGTCGCCCGCGGTGGATTCCGCCGGCTACAAGCGCCTGGCGCGGTTCCTGGGCGCGGCCGACCTCGATCCGTATTCTTGCCAGTGCCACGACCACGCGAGCCTGGTCCTGCTCGCCATCGCCAAGGCCAAGGGCGAGGCCACCGGCGCCGCCATCAAGGACAACGTGCGCAAGATCTCGCAGGGCGGCGGCGCCAAGGTGGACAACGCCGTCGAGGGGCTCAAGCTCCTCGCCCAGGGCAAGGAGATCAACTACGAGGGCGCGAGCGGGCCCTGCGACTTCACCGAGACGGGCGACATCATCGACTGCAAGATCCGCTACGACCAGGCGGAAAAGGCGAAGTTCAAGCAGGTGACCATCCTCTAGCGCGTGAGCGAGGTCGCCCAGCTTCTCGTCAACGGGCTGGTGGCCGGCACCATTCTCGCGGTGCCGGCCATCGGCTTCACCGCCATCTACGCGGTGCTCCGCTTTCCCAACTTCACCGTCGCCTCCCACGCCACCATCGGCGCCTTCGCCGGCTACGTCGCCAACACCGCCTTCGGGCTCCCCGCGTGGGCGGCGGTGGCGGTGGCCTTCCTCGTCGCGGGCGCGGCCGGCGTGGTCAACGACGAGATGGTGCTCAAGCCCCTGCGCCCGTCGGGGGCGCTCACTGCCGCCATCGCCGCCGTCGCTCTCACCATCGTGCTCGAGAACGTGGTGCGCTTCATCTGGGGCAACGACCTCCGGGGCTACGACCTGCCCATCCGGCGCGACTGGCAGTGGGCGGGGATCCGGATCGGCCCCCAGCAGGTGGAGAACCTCGGCATCGCGGTGGTGGCGATGGCCGCGCTGTTCGTCTTCCTCGCCTTCACCCGCACGGGGAAGGCGATGCGGGCGGTGGCGGACAATCCCATGCTGGCCGGCATCAAGGGCATCAACGCCGACGTGGTGGCCCGCCTCGTCAACTTCGTGGGGATGGGGCTGGCGGGGATCGGCGGCATGCTGCTGGGGCTCGACACGAGCATCGATCCGCTCACCGGCTTCCGGGTCATCCTCTCCGTGTTCGCGGCCGCGGTGGTGGGCGGGCTCGGCAGCATCCCCGGCGCGGTGGTGGGCGCGCTCACCATCGGCGTCGCCGAGGAGCTGTCGCTGCTCTCGCTGGCGCCCGCGTACCGGACGGCGGTGGGCTTCGTCGCCATCCTCGTCGTCCTCACCCTGCGGCCGCGCGGCATCCTCGGCGAGCGGGCCTACTGAGATGGAGGGCTATCTCGTCGCGATGGCGACCTTCGCCGCCTTCTACGCGCTGCTTGCGCTGGGCCTCAATCTCGTCTGGGGCATGACGGGCATGATCAATCTGGGGCTGGTGGGCTTCTACGCGGTCGGCGCCTACGCCTCCGCGCTCCTCACCAAGAAGGCGGGCTGGCCGATGGCCGCCGGTCTCGTCGCCGCCATGCTGCTCGCCGCCGCGGCGGGCGCGCTGATGGCGCTCGTCACCGCCCGCCTGCGCGGCGACTACCTCGCCATCATCACCCTCGGCTTCTCCGAGGTGGTCCGGCTGGTGGCGAGCAACGAGATCTGGCTCACCAACGGCACCGACGGCATCTCGGGCATTCCCGGGCCGTGGCGCGGACAGGTGCCGCCGGCGACCTTCAACCTCATCTATCTGGGCCTGGCCGGGGTGGCGGTGGTGGTGGTGCTGCTCGCCATGCAGCGCGTGCGGCACTCGCCGTACGGGCGCGTGCTCCGGGCCATTCGCGACGACGATCAGGTGGCGGCGGTGGCGGGCAAGGCGGTGATCGCGTTCAAGGTGGAGGCGTTCGCGGTGAGCGCGGCGGTGCTGGGCCTGGCCGGCGCGCTCTACGGGCACTACACGTCCTACATCGCGCCGGAGGGCTTCGTGCCGCTCATCTCCATCTACATCGTGCTCGCCCTCACCGCGGGGGGCACGGGCACCAATACCGGCGCGGTGGTTGGCGCCTTCCTCGTGGTGTTCTTCCTCGAATCCACGCGCTTCGTGACGGCGGGGCTGCCCGGCCTCAAGCCCGTGCAGGTGGCGGCGGTGCGCGAGTTCTTGATCGGAGCGAGCCTCATCGTGGTGCTGCGCTTCCGTCCCGCCGGACTCATCCCGGAGCGCATCCCGCGCCATCCCGCGCCCGCGGCGGCGGGGGCGGCGTCTTGACGCGGGGACCGGCGGCGGACCCCGTCCCGCATCTCGCCGCGGTGGCGGCCGCGCTGGCGCGTCCCGGCCAGCCCGCCGCGTTGTGGGCGGCCCTGGACGTCGCCCTCGGCGCCGTCATCGGTCATCGCCTCTTCACCGTGCTGCGCTACCACGCGGATGCGCGCGAGTCCGAGCGCTGCTACACGAATCAGCCCGCCGCCTACCCGGTGGGCGGGCGCAAGCCGTTCACGGAGAGCGCGTGGTCGCGTCAGGTGTTCGCGGAGCGGCGCCCCTATATCGGGAAAACCGCGGAGGACATCCGGGCCGTCTTCTTCGACCATGCCCTCATCGCGTCCCTCGGCTGCGATGCCGTGCTGAACGTGCCGGTCACGCACGACGGACGCGTGCTGGGGACGCTCAATCTGCTTCACGAGGCCGGCTGGTACGGCGAAGCGGACGTGGCGCCGGGGTTGCTCTTCGCGGCACTCGCGGTGCCGGGCTACCTCACGCTGCCCTAGGTCAGCAGCGCGGGCTCGGCCTGCGCCAGCCAGTACGGCATGGCCAGCTCACGGAAGGTCGCGGCCGCGCGGGCGATCTCCGCCCGCCCCGCGTCGCGGTCACCCGTCATCTCGGCGAGGCGGCCGAGCCCGAGCCGGCATCGCGCGAGGAGCGGTCGCATGCCGAGCGCGTCCGCCCGCGCGATGGCCTCTCGATAGAGGTTGCTCGCATCGCGGACGTCCTTCTGCCGGGCGCGCACGGCGGCGAGGAGGCTCAGGGCCTTCGCCTCGTGACTGCGCTCCTGGAACCGCGTCGCGAAGTCGATCGCCTGCCGCGCTTCGGCGAGGGCCTCCTCGACCCGGCCGAGCTCCAGGAGGGACTCGCCGCGGCTCACCGCCCGCGCGGCCGCGTAGGAGCGCGCCGGCAGCGCGCCGGGCTGGAGCAGCGCCCCCGCGGCGTCCGGGCGTCCGGCCAGGACGTACGCACGGGCGAGATGGTCGGCGCATGCGCCCCGCATCAGCCCGATGTGCCACGCCTCCGCGAGCGAGGCGCTCTGCTCGAGGAGGGCGACGGCTGGCTCGGGGGCGCCCCGGGTGAGATGCACACGGCCGAGCTGGAAGATGGCGTAGAAGATCGAGTAGAGCTGCTGTGCGGCCTCGGCCTCGGCCCGCGCGCGCTCGCCCTGCGCCACCGCCTCGTCGAAGCGTCCGACCTCCGCGAGCGACATGGCGAGCCACGTGCGCATGATGATCGGCGGCACGCCCAGGGAGCGGCTTGGATTCTCCTCAAGGATCGGAGCGGCGCGGAGCCCGCGCTCGAAGCACTCGATCGCGCGGGCGTAGTCGCCGAGGGCGTTGTGGGCCTGCCCGAGCTTGAGGCAGGCCTGGCCCACGAGGGCCGCGTCTCCCAGGCGCTCGCCGATGGCGAGGACCTGATCGCTCACCTCGAGCGTGCGCGCCTGCTCGCCGAGGAGCCAGTGGTTGTGCGCGACCCGGTGGAGGACTCCGGCGAGGCGCCGCGCGTCGCCGCCCCGCCGCGCGAGCCGCTCGGCCTCGGCGAGGTGCTCGGCGGTGCGCGGGATCTCGCCAAGGGTGACGAGGAGATCCCGCGTCTCCAGGAGGAGGTCGACAGCGCGGGCCATGACCCCCGACGTCGGGGGCAGGTGGTCGAGGGCCTCGCGCGCGCGGTCGAAGAGGCCGATCGCGTCCCGATAGGCTCCGCGCTCGGCCGCCTGGCTCGCGGTGGCGAGCAGGTGCTCGACGGCCTTGTCCCAGGCGAGCGCGTGCCGGTAGTGTCCGGCGAGGGCGGCGCGGTGCGCGTCGAGATCGTGCGCGTGCTGCCGCTCGATGGCCGCCGCCACCGCCGCGTGCAGCATCCGCCGCCGCGGCTCGCCGATCTCCTCGTAGGCGACGTCGCGCACGCGATCGTGCGTGAAGTCGAAGTGCTCGCCGGTCTGGTGCAGGAGGCGGCGGCGCACGAGCTCCTCCATCGCGTCGGCGAGCTCGCGGGCGTCGATCCCGGCCGCCTCGCGCAGAACGCCGGGGTCGAACTCCCGGCCGATCACCGCGGCGATGCCCACGAGCCCGCGCGCCCGCTCGCCGAGGCGCTCCAGCCGCTCGCGCAGAATCCGGCGCACGCCGTCGGGGATGGGAAGCTCGCCGGAGAGGCTGGCGGCGCCGCGCTCGTGGAGGGTGCGCATGGTCTCGACCACGATCAGCGGATTGCCGTCGCTCGCCCGCCAGACCCGCTCCTCCAGCGTCGGATCGGCGGCGATGCCGCCCCGTCCGGCGAGCGCGCGCACGAGCTCGAGCGTCTCCGGCCGGGGCAGGGGGAGCAGGCGGATCTCCAGAAGTCCGGGCTCGCGCGACATCTCGGCGAGTATGCCGCGCGTGAACGGGGCGAGGTCGAGCTCCTCCACGCGCGCGGTGAGCACCATCGAGACCGCGGTGCCGGCCAGGCGGCGGGCCAGGAAGGCGGTCAGCCGGAGGCTCGTCTCATCGGCCCAGTGCGCGTCCTCCAGGACGAGGGCGAGGGGCCCCTTCTGCGCGAGGGCGCGCAGCAGCTCGCCCACCGCCTGAAATATCCGCAGGTGGTCGTCGATGCCGGTGCGCGCCGGCCCGGGCCGCGTGCCCATTTCGGGGAAGAGGCGGGCGAGCTCCTGCCGCCACGGCGCGCCGAGGGACTTCAGCAGCTCGGGGTCGGCGAGCGCGTGGCTGGCCCGGAGCGCGCCCACCCAGAGGCCGAACGGCAGGATGCGCTCGCTTTCGTGGGCGCGGCCCTGGATGAGGCGGACGCCCTCGCGCCCCGCGTCGGCGACGAGCTCCTCGACGAGGCGGGTCTTGCCGAGGCCCGCCTCGCCGAGAATGGCGACCACGCGGGCGCGGCCTTCGCCGCTTCGGGTAAGCTCGGCGCGCACGCTCACGAGCTCGCGATGGCGGCCGACGAGCGGCGGATGGACGGTCGCCTCGCCGACGGAAGGCGAGGGACGAGCCGCGCGCGGCGACGCCTGGATGGTGCGCTGGGCCAGGATCTCGCGGTAGAGCTGCTTGGTCTCGGGCTCCGGCTCGACACGCAGCTCGCGCCAGAGCGTCTCCACGCAGACCTGGTAGCGCCGCAGCGCAGCCGCGCCGCGCCCCTGAGCGGCATAGAGGCGCATGAGGGACCGATGCGCGGCCTCCTGGAGCGGATCGAGCGCGACGAGGCGCAAGGCGGTCTCGATTGCCCGTTCCGTCTGTCCGTCGGCGGCCTGGCGGGTCAGCAGCGCGTTCAGCGCGCGGAGGCCGAGCTCGCGAAGCCGCTCGCGCTGGCCGTCGAGCCAGGCGTCGAAGGCGGCGTCCTTGACCACCAGCCCGGCGAGCAGATCCCCGCCGTAGAGCCCCGCCGCGCCTTCGAGCGCGGACAGGCTGTCCTCCGCGGCCAGACGCTCGAATTCGAGCACGTCGACGCGGAGGACGGCAGGGGCCAGGGCCACGCGCTCGTGGTCGACCACGAGGGCCGCTTCGCCCGCGGGACCGAGCACCCGGCGGAGCTCGAACAAGGTCTGGCGCAGGCTATTGCGCGCCTGCTCGTCCGACCGGTCGCCCCAGCAGAGCGTTGCCAGGCGCGCCCGAGGCTGCGCGCGATCGGGGGACAGCGCGAGGTAAGCGACGAGGGCCTGGGCCTTCTTCGACAGGGTCAGCGGGCGGTCGTCGAGGCGGGCCCGAAATCCGCCGAAAAGACAAAGGCTTAAGGCCGCCATCGCTACCCCGCCGACAGGGTAAGCTGACTATAGCACTGCTAACGGATTTTTTCGCGGGCGCTAACGCTTCCGCGACGGACGCCACGTAGTGCTGGGACAAGGAGGAACGACCATGACGATCTCTCGCTGGCCTCTCGGCGCAGGTCTCTGGCTCTTCGCCGCCCTCGTTCTCGTCGCCGCCCCCGGCGCGCGCGCCGATATCGTGACCGACGCGAACGCCCGAGCGGCAGAAACCGTGTCGCGCCTGCCCGCGCCGCCCATCACCGTCCGGACAATGGCCATCGTGCAGGTCTCCGTCTTCGAAGCGGTGAACGCGATTACCGCGCGCTATCCTGCCTACCGGGCGAAGCTGGCCCCGGCGCCCGGCGCGTCGATCGATGCCGCGGTCGCCTCGGCGACGCGAACGGCGCTGCTCAAGCTCATGCCGCCGGCGCAGCAGGCGGCCATCGAAGCTGACTATCAGGCGCTGGTGGCCGGAGTGCCTGACGGCCCCGCCAAGGCGGGGGGCATCGCGCTCGGCGAGCAGGCGGCCAACGCGATCGTGGCAATGTGCGCGGACGACGGCGTGATCGCCCCCGACGCGTATCGCCCGCACGCGGCACCCGGTGTCTACGTGCCCACCGTGATCCCGGCGGTCGCCCACTGGGGCAAGCGTCGGCCCTGGGCGATGAGCCGCGGCGATCAGTTCCGCCCCGCCGGGCCGCCCGCCCTCACCAGCCAGACCTGGGCGCGCGACTATAACGAGATCAAGGCGCTCGGATCACGGAACAGCACGGTGCGCACCGCCGAGCAGACGGCGATCGCGAAATTCTGGGAGGCGACGCTGCCCTCGGTCTACTGGCCGATCGCCCGCTCCGTCGCGGTCGCGCCGGGCCGCGAGGTGACGGACAATGCCCGCTTCCTGGCCGTGGCGGGGATGGCCATGGACGACGCCCTCATCGCCGTCTTCGACGCCAAGTACACGTACAATCTCTGGCGGCCGGTCACCGCCATCCGCAACGGCGATCTCGACGGCAACGACGCTACCGAGCGGGATGCGGGCTGGACCCCCTTCATCGATACGCCCATGCACCCCGAGTACCCGTGCGCCCACTGCATCGTGGCCGGGTCGCTCGCCGCGGTGCTCGCGGCGGAGATCGGCGCGGGGCCGACGCCGACCCTTCGCTCGGCCAGCTACACCGCGGGCGGCGCGGTGCGGACATGGACGAGCACCAGCGCCTTCGCGCAGGAGGTGGCGCTGGCGCGGATTTACGACGGCGTGCACTACCGCTACTCGACCGAGGTCGGATCCGAGATGGGGAGGAAGGTCGGCGAGCTCGCGGTGCGGAGCTTCCCGAAGCCCGTGCGTTAGGTCAACGGCACGTAGTCGTACTCGCCGATGCCCTGCAGGACGAGGAAGGTCGCGGAGGCTTCGCCCGCGTTCGTGACGAGGTGCGCCCGCCCGGGCCGGACCGTGTAGGTCTCACCCGGCGCGAGGCGCACCTCCTCTTTCGGGTCGCGCAGGAAGAGGCGGAGCCGCCCCTCGAGCACATAGAAGGTGTCCTGCACGCGGGTGTGGAAATGCCACGGCACCTGCTGCGTGGGCGAGATCTGCAGCTCCGAGATGCGGAAGCCGGGACGCTCGGCGTGGCGGGCTCGGCGCTCGACCTCGTACAGGTGGCTCGAATCCTTGACGGCGGCGGTCATGTCGTCCCCTCCTCGTCGCGTGCCCTGCTCGCGTGACGGCCATTCTCTCACGACCGCCGGCCCGGGGCGGGGGCACACTCGCTTGACTCAATGAAGCATTCGCCGCGAGTGTGCCCCCGCCCCGGGCCGGCGGTCGTGAGGGCGTGGAGGATGCGGTATAGAATGTCGCGGTGGACACGACCCTGAAGACGATGGTCGAGGCGGCGCGAGCGGGCGGGGCGGTGGCGCGGGAGCGTCAGCGCCGCGGTTTCGCCGTCGCCATCAAGGGCGACGGGTCGCCGGTTACCGACGCCGATCGGGACGCCGAGGCGGCGGTCGCGCGGGTGCTGGCGGCCGCGTATCCCGACTACGGGTGGCTGGGTGAGGAGACGGGTGCGCGGGGGACCAGCGCGCGGCGCTTCATCGTGGATCCGATCGACGGCACGCGCAACTTCGTGAAGGGGCTGCCGCAGTGGGCCACGCTCGTCGCGCTCGAGGAAGACGGCGTGGTGACGGCCGGCGTCGTCTATCAGCCCGTCACCGACGTGCTCCACGTGGCCCGGCGCGGGGAGGGCGCGTACGCCAACGGCGCGCGACTCCGCGTCTCCGCCGTGGAGAGCCTGAGCGGCGGCACGCTGCTGCACGGCTCGCTCAATATCCTGCGCCCGCCGGCGATCTGGGACGGATTCCTCCGTCTCGTGGACGCTACCCCCTATCAGCGCGGATTCGGCGACTATCTCTCGTTCACCACGGTGGCGGAAGGCAAGGGCGAGGTCGCCCTCACCCCGGGTGTGAAGCCCTGGGATCTCGCCGCGCTGCGCCTCCTCGTGGAGGAGGCCGGCGGCGCCTTCACCGACTTCGAGGGCAAGCCCACCATCTACTCGTCCACCGCGCTCGCCACCAACGGGCGTCTGCACGCGGACGCTCTCGCCCGCTTTCGAGGAGACACGCCATGACGCGCGTCACCGAGCTCGACACCCCCGTCGTCACCATCCGGCTCGACATCATGGAGGCCAATATCCGGCGCGTGCAGGCCCTGCTGGATCGCCGCGGCATCGGCAACCGGCCTCACATCAAGACCCACAAGATCCCCGCCATCGGCAAGCAGCAGATGGCGGCGGGCGCCAGTGGCATCACCTGCCAGAAGCTGGGCGAGGTCGAAGTGTTCGCGGACGCCGGCGTGGCCGACGACGTCCTCCTCACCTACAACATCATCGGCGCGGCCAAGGCCGAGCGGCTCATGGCGGCCAACCGTCGCATTCCCCGCCTCACGGTGGCCCTGGACAACGAGGTCGTCGCGCGCGGCCTGTCCGAGGCAGCGGCGCGGGCCGGACAGGATCTTCGCTTCGTGATCGAGTGCGACACCGGCATGGGCCGTACCGGGGTGCAGACGCCGCAGGCCGCCTTCGACCTCGCTCGGGCGGCCATGGCGCTGCCGCGTCTCCAGTTCCGCGGCCTCATGACCTTTCCCAGCAAAGATCCCGACACGCGGATGTTCTTCGAAGCGGCGCTGGGCCTCTTCACTGGCGCGGGCATCCCCGTGCCCATGGTCTCGGGCGGGGGCACTCCGGCCCTCGCCACCGTCGACCGCTTCCCCATGCTCACCGAGCATCGCGCCGGCACCTGCGTGTTCAACGACGCCATGGTGGTCTCCACCGGCACCGCGGGGTGGGACGACTGCGCCATGCGCGTGCGCGCCACCGTGGTGAGCCGGCCCACGGCGGAGCGCGCGGTGCTGGACGCCGGGTCGAAGGTGCTCACCTCCGACCAGTACTTCATGAAGGGCTTCGGTCACGTGATGGAGTACCCGGAGGCCGCGGTCACGCATCT
>Ga0075421_100000378_pt1 | contig 45406 bp, 31 predicted proteins | sample SoiMetdeltSBSDD5_FD_75292 | JGI IMG/M metagenome (GOLD analysis project Ga0075421, IMG submission 75292) | Bulk soil microbial communities from a Populus tree surrounding site in Tennessee, USA - Soil MetaG P. deltoides SBSDD5 | ecosystem: Environmental > Terrestrial > Soil > Tree plantation... | reverse complement strand
CGGGCAGGAGGCCCAGCCTGCTGCGCGCCGCGTCGCGCGGGAAGCGCGCGGGATCGAAGCGCGCGAGGTCCACGCCACCCTCGATGCACGCCAGCGGCACGCGGCGGCCCTCGACGAGCAGCGCATCGCCCGCGCCGCCCCACGCGTGCAGCGTGGCCTGCTCCGCGCCGCGTGTCACGACCACGAGGCCGTGCAGCGCGCGCCGCGCCACCAGCCGCAGGCGCAGCGTGCAGCGCAGGCCGTCGGCGTCGTAGGCCGTGCGCACCACGCGCCCGAGGCCGGTGCGCGCCACGGCCGTCGCGGCCACGCGGTGGTCGTTGTCCAGGTGGCAGTGCACGATGTCCGGCCGGAACTCGCGCAGCAGCGCCTCGAGCCGCGCGATGTCCTGCCGGTTGGCGAGCAGCCGCGCGTGTTTGGACAGCCGGAAGCCCGGCCGGCTGGCCACCTCGCGCGCCTGGATGTGGGGCTGGATGCGCGACGGCTGGCCGTCGGGCGAACTGCCGGACACGAACAGCACCTCGTGCTCGCGCGACTGGCGCCAGGCGACGTTCAGCGCCGGCTCGGCCGGGCCGGTCCACTTCCAGTTGGCGAAGAGGTGCAGGATGCGCACGGGCCCGGACTCTAGCAGCCCGGGCTCGTGTCCGTCGTCACCTCACGGCAGGTCCGCGCGCAGGGCGTTGGAGAGCGAGACGCCCTTGATGGCGGTCGGATCGGCGATGGCGTGCTGGAACCAGAGCGGGAGACCGGACGGCATGCCGGCCGACCAGACGAAGGGCAGCAGCACGCCGCCGCTCGAGTTCGTGACCAGCGCGATGTTCAGCGCGAAGGGCACGGTCAGGAGCACGCCGCCCTTGAACGGCGTGGGCACCGACGCGAACGACACGAACAGCAGCGTGAGCTTGCCCGGCGGCGCATTCACCAGCTCGAGCGAGTTGAGCGAGCCGGCCGTGAGAGGCCCGTCGCCGAAAAGGTTGGGGAAGCCCGCCTCGCCGCCGAGGTAGCTGCCCAGGTTCGTCCACGGTGTGGCGAGCGGCTTCACCACCTCGTCCACGATCTGCAGTTCGGGCAGGCCCGCCACCCGGACGTCCAGCGCAGACGTGGAGTCGACGAACGCGCCGCCCTCCGCGATCACGAGCAGCTCGTCGCCCAGGTACATGCTGCCGGCGATGGTGAAGCACAGGTTGTCCGGGCTGTTGCAGATGGAGAAGCACAGGTTGTCGGGATTGGTCGTGGGCAAGTGGCCGCCGCCACCTCCTCCGCCATACGAGGCCCATGACGTCATGCTCCCGACGGGCCCCGAGTGGCCCGGGAAGTCGGCGACCAGCACGCCGTCGTCGTAGACCTGCACGTGCTGCGTCGTGGATCCGATCGCGCTGAAGTCGGCGAAGATGTCGAAGAAACTGCCAGCCTTGACGACCTGGAGCGACCCGAGGGCCGCACCTGGCATGCCGCTCACCGAGCCCGTGGCCGCAAACTCCAGCATGGCGCCGTCCGGCGCCGCGGGATCGAGAGGCGACCAGTAGACGATGCCTCCCGCGGACTTGCCGAGGTCGATGCTGACCCCGTCCTGTCCGGAGGATCCGATGTTGCTGATCTGCAGTCCGCTCGGCGTGCCCTTCAGCGTGGCCTGTCCGAGCGCGACGTGCGGCGGGAAGCCCGAGACGGCCAGGGTCTCCTTGGTGATCGTGAGCGAGCCCGTGTCCACGCCGGCGCCGACGATCTCAAGGCGCGCGACGTGCTGCGGCATCACGGCGGGCGACTCGGCCTCGACACCGAGCGAGCTCGGCTTCACCTTGGCCGACGGCATCGGAATGGTCAGGACCGGATCCTCGATCTCGATCTCGGTCAGCCGGCACTTGTCCTGCGGGCAGGAGTACGTGGCGCAGCCCGGCGCCTCCGTCTCCGCGAAGACGGTCGGGTCGCCGCCGACCGGGAACGTGGTGTCGAGCAGCAGCACCTTGCCGTCGGACGCCGTGGCCCGGAGCGTCGTCGTGCCGAGGTGCGAGAAGTCCACGGCCATCGAGTACTTGTCCAGCTGGCGCTGCACCTCCATCGAGCCGATGAGCTGGCCCGGCACGCCCGCGATCTGTCCGATCGCGGAGAGGCTCCAATGGCTGCCGGGGTTGGTGTCGAGGGCGAGGCCGGGGAATCCGACGTCGCAGGCCATGGGCCCGATCGCCTCGCCGAGATCGATGGCCACGCCGTCCTGGCCGGAGCTCCCGATGTTGGAGACCACGAGGTTGCCCACCGGGTCGAGCGAGAGCACGGCGGTGCCGAGCGGAGCGTGCCGCAGGCCGTGCGCCACCGTGACGGCGACGATCTGGTCGCGGATCTCACCGCCCGGGAACGCCGTGGAGTGGACGTCGACGTAGAGCCCCTTGGTCAGCAGCGCGTCCTGCTGCAGCGGGGTGAGCGGCATGGTCGTGCCCGACCAGGTCGTGGGCCCGCCCGCGAGCGAAAGGAGGATCGGGCCGACGACGCCCTGGCTGCCGATGTGGACATGCGCCACGGTGCCGGCCAGCCCGCTGGCCAGCACGGAGCAGCTCAGCGAGTGATCGGCGTTCAGCGTGACGTTCGCCGTGGCGGTGGCCATCGAGCCGTTGGGCGGCAGCGCCTGCGCGCCGTCCGGCCAGGCCACGTACGTCTGGGCCTGCGCCGCCGCAACCAGACCGAGGACCAGCAACGAAGCGTGCGCCGTCCGCATGAGAGGCTCCTTCCCGGGATCGTTCCCTCGGATCAGGGCGCAGCGTAGGGGCGATGCGGAGAACCGTCAAGCGAGGCCGGATCGAGCAGTCTGGCCATGCGTCGCCTTGCGCGCGCCCGGCTGGCGCCACCAAGCCCGCGGCGCGGCGGCCGTCAGCCGACGGACAGCTCCTCGCGCTCGCGCGCCGCCTTCCTCTCGCGCGCCCGCTGCACGAGCGGTCCCGCGAGGCCCGGGCACTCGGCCACGCGCTCGGGCGTGCCGAGGTCCGTCCAGCCGCAGGCCGGCACCGGCAGCACGCGCGCCTCGCCGACGCAGGCCTGGAGGATGTCGCGGCTGAAGTCGTGCGCCGGGATCGCCGCGTACAGGCGGCGCAGCTCGGCCCCTCCCGGTGCACTCCGGTCCGACAGCGCCGACTCGAGAGCCTGCAGCAGCTCCGGCAGTGCGCGCCGATAGCAGGCAAGCAGCGTGCGCACGCCGCAGGTGAAGAGGAAGCTGCTCCGGAGCGCGCCCTGCTCCATGAGCGCGGCGGCGCGTGAGCGCTCCGGCTTCTCGACGAAGGCCGCGATGCGCGCGGGAAGCGAGAGATCGGCGGCCGGCACGATCCAGCCGCACGGCCGCGCCCGTATCCCGCAGCTCGGCGAGTCGATCGATCGGCACCACCGCGGCTCCTCCAGCGGGCCGCCTTCCTGCTCCAGCGCTGCCGGCGGCGGGGCTGGTGTGGACGCACATTCCGTGCTACCCGCGATGGAACGAGCGTCGCGGCTCGGCGGTCGACCACGCAACATCCGGGCCGCTCGCCTCGGCCCTCCGGTGGGCCCCCCTTGCGCGCACCGCGCGGTGGCCCGTAACCTCGGACCCGGCAGGTGCGGAAGGATCCGCACCACCGTCGCGGGTGTAACTCAGCTGGTAGAGTGCCAGCTTCCCAAGCTGGATGTCGCGGGTTCGATCCCCGTCGCCCGCTCCACGGCGCGCGCCGCCGGTGCCTTTGCAGAAGGCGCGACGCCGGGCGCACCGGAATGAGGCCCGCCGCTTGCCCGTGCGGGGTCGGAGACGGCCGTGATCAGGCGATGATCACGATGACCACGACCACGAGCAGCACGATGGCGATGACCTCGAGGTCATGGTCGGTGAGCGTGACGTCGTGGCCGCCGCGCAGGTGCTCCAGATCGGGCGATGTCGCGCGCTGGGCGGCCGACAGCGCCTCGCGGTCGAGGTCCGACAACCGCGGAGCCTCCGCCGTGAGACTCGTCGCGCGCGCCGGCTCGCGCCCGACGCGTGCCAGCTCGGACGCCACGAGGGCGGCCCGGACGGGGCTCGCGAGGGCCAGGGACAGCGTGATCAGCAAGGCAGCTTTCAACGTCCTCATGTCGACGTCTCCAGAGAAGGGAACTCCAACCTCCGACGGACTTGATTCAGCGCTCGTCTCAGGTCAGCAGCACGATGATGAGAATGATGAGGAGGAGCGCCACCACCAGGCTGCCGCCACGCATCTCCTCCAGCGCCGGAGACGACGTCTGCTCCGCGGCCAGCAGGGTCTCGCGCTCGGCCGCCGTGAGCGTGCGGACGTCCCCGGGCGAGCCGTCGGCCACGCAGCCCTGCTCCTGCGGCGTCGACCTCGTCGCGCCGCCGGTCCCGCCGGACCGCGCGAGCGGCGTCAGGGGAACAGCACACATCAAGGCCACGAACAACGTCGGCACCAGGCGCTTCATCGGGATCTCCTCTTCACCGGGACTGCCACGTCCCGTCACTCATATGCAACAGCGGGACCTGTGGAGCGTTGTGTCAGGTTCCACCGTCACGCGGCACCCGGCGGCTGCGGCAATGACGCGATCACCGCTCCGTGTCAGCTGACGATCGCGACGATCGGCAGGAATGGGAGGACGACCGCGACCACGACGGCGACCCGCAGGATGTCAAGGTCGGAGTCCGTGAGTGTCGGACATCGGCCAGGTTGCCTTCGGTGACACTCATCGACACAGGCTCCCTGTCAGCCGTTCCACCGGACGCGAATGGCGCCAGGGGCAGGGCACATGACACGGCCACGCCCCGTCACATCATTCGGTGGGAACAGCGAGCATCGTGAAGCGATGTGTCAGGTTCCACCGTCGCTCGAAGTCCGCTGCCTGCATGATGACGCGGCCGAGCTGAGGATCGACGAGGACGAGCGCGTCCGTCTCGGGGTCGATCCCCACGACGAGGCTGTAATGGTGGGAGCCCCCCATGTCGGTCATGACCAGGATCGGCCGGCGCGCGTAGATGTTGTCCTGCAGGCTCGTCGGGCCTTCCTTGAGTCGGCCCTCGAAGAGGTAGACCTCCATGCCGGTGCGCTCCAGCGCCGTGCGCAGCTCCGCGCCCGAGAGGCCTTCTTCGCTCGCCGCCAGCTGCGCGAGCTCCGCGCGCTGGCTGCCCGGGATCTCGACGTTGTAGTAGCCGCACAGCGCGGAGATGGCGGCGAGGCCGCAGTCGTACATCTCGTCCTGCTGCGTCAGCGGCGTCTCCAGCACCACGGCATTCGGCGACAGATCCTCCGCGCGGTAGGGCGTGATGCCGCAGCCCGCGAGCAGGAGCAGGGCCAGGCCCAGGACAGGGATTCGCAGCATGCGTGGACTCCGGTGAGGTCGTGCGCGCAGCGCAAGCGTAGCGAGTTTCGAGCCAATCGGGACGACGCCGGCGCCGCCGCGCGCTACGATGCCGGCCGCCTCGAGTCCCGTGGCCCGCGCGCGCCGGGAGACCGCCATGTCGAGCCTGCTGCCGCTGATCCTGACCCTCCTGATGCAGCAGGCTCCGGCTGACGTGCCGGCCGCCACTCCCGACCCGGCACGCGTGAAGGAGGTGCTGGTCGGACTCGAGCTGGGCTTCAAGTCGGACGACCCCGGCCTGCTCGTGGCGGCGCTCGTCGAGGCGCGCGGCGTGCCCGACCCGGCCGTCGTCGCGTCCGTGGCCAAGGCGCTCAAGGAGAAGGACGCGGACGTGTGCCTCGCGGCCGTCGAGACGCTGCGCTTCCTCCAGCACCCCGACGCGCTCGAGGAGCTGGAGCGCTTCGCCACGCGCGAACGCAAGTCGCTCAAGGACGACCCGACGCTCTTCGCCGCCATCCTGCGGGCCTGCGCGCAGCACGCGCAGAAGCGCACCATCGAGGTGCTGGTCGCCGACGCCTGGGCCACCGCCGACAAGCGCGTGTTCAAGGCGCGCGTGCTCGGCCTCGCCAACATCCGCTGCGACGAGTCGCTGCAGGCGCTCGTCGGCCTCACCAACCAGGCCACCAAGAACAAGGTCCAGCCCCTCATGGACGACATCCGCCTGGCCCTCATGGTGCTCACCGGCGAGGACGAGGGCTTCCCGCTCGACGGGTGGTGGGCCTGGTGGAACGAGCACAAGAAGGACTTCCACGTGGCTCCGGAGATGCCGAAGCTGCCGCGCGACGCCGAGCTGAAATGGAATGCCTTCTGGGGCTCCGGCAGCGGGAAGGAGGCGGGCGGGGGACGCTGATGCGGCGGGCGGACCGGCCGTGCGGGAGCCGCGAGCCGCCCCGCTAGGATCGGGCGCCGTGCCCGTCCCCGCGCTCCCCGTCGACGCCCTGCTGCCCGAGCTGCTCGCCGCGTTGCGCTCGCATGGGTCGGCCGTGGTGCGGTCGCCCACCGGCTCGGGCAAGACCACGCGCGTGCCGCCGGCGCTGCTCGACGCGCTCGCCGGACGCGCCGCGCGCGACGTACTCGTGCTGCAGCCGCGCCGGCTTGCCGCGCGCGCCGCCGCCCGGCGCATCGCCGAGGAGCGCGGCGGCCGCCTCGGCGACGAGGTGGGCTACGCGGTGCGCTTCGACCATCGCGCCGGCCCGCGCACGCGGCTCCTGGTGGTCACCGAGGGCCTGCTGGTGCGCATGCTGCAGGCCGATCCCTTCCTGTCGCGCGCCGGCGCCGTCGTGCTGGACGAGTTTCACGAGCGCCACCTGGACAGCGACCTCTCGCTGGCCCTGCTGCGGCGCGTGCAGCAGACGGCGCGCCCCGACCTCCTGCTGGTGGCCATGTCGGCCTCCGACCTCGGGCCCTCGCTGCCGGCCTTCCTCGGCGGAGCGCCCACGGTGGCCTGTGAGGGGCGCCTCTTCCCCATCGAGCAGCGCTGGCGGCGCGCCGACCGCGACGAGCCGCTGCCACGCGCCGTGGCGGCGGGCGTGGCCGAGGCACTTTCCGCCAGCGACGGCGACGTGCTCGTCTTCCTGCCCGGCGTGGGCGAGATCCGCCGCTGCGCCGAGGAGCTCGCGCCGCTCGCCGCGCGCGCGCACGTGGCTCTCGTCGAGCTCTACGGCGACCTGCCACCGGAGCGCCAGGACGAGGCGCTGCGCCGCGGTGAGCACCGCCGCGTGATCCTGGCCACCAACGTGGCCGAGACCTCGGTCACGGTCGAGGGCGTGACGGCCGTGGTCGACAGCGGCCTGCAGCGCCTGGTGCGCTTCGACCCGGGCGTGGGCCTCGACCGCCTGGAGCTGGTGCGCATCTCGCGCGCCTCGGCCGAGCAGCGCGCCGGCCGCGCCGGCCGCACGGCTCCCGGCCTGTGCGTGCGGCTGTGGAGCGAGCACGAGCAGCGCGCGCTCGTCGAGCGCGACGAGCCCGAGGTGCTGCGCGTGGACCTCGCCGGACCCGCGCTGCAGCTCCTGGCCTGGGGCGAGCGCGACGTGACGGCCTTTCCCTGGCTGCAGCCGCCGCCGGCTGCGGCGCTGGCCGAGGCGCTCGCGCTCCTCGCGCGCCTCGGCGCGACCGACGGCAACGGCCTCACGGCCGCCGGCCGCGCCATGGCGCGCCTGCCGGTGCACCCGCGGCTCGCGCGGCTGCTGCTCGAGGGCGAGCGCCTCGGCGTGGAGGAGGACGCCTCGCTGGCGGCCGCGCTGCTCGCCGAGCGCGACCCGTTCGTGCGCGCGCCGTCCGCGCCCGGCGCTCGCGCCCCCACCCACGTGTCGGGCTCGGACGTGGCCGACCGCGTGGCGGCGCTGCTCGACTTCCAGCGCAAGGGCTCGTCCCGTGACGCGCAGCTGCACGGCGCCGGTGCGCGCGCCGTGCTGCGTGCGCGCGACCAGATCCTGGCCCTGCTGGACGAAGCGCGCGACGCGCGGGCGGGGCCGGCCGCCGCCGCGGACGCCGCGCAGGCGCTCGGCCGCGCGCTTCTCGCCGCCTTCCCGGACCGGCTCGCGCGCCGCCGCGAGCCCGGCTCGCCGCGCGCGCTCATGGTGGGCGGCCGCGGTGTGGTGCTCGACGCACGCTCGGCCGTTCGCGACGCGCCGCTGTTCCTGGCGCTCGACCTCGACGCGCGCGCGGGCGGCGACGCCCTGGTGCGGCTGGCGAGCGAGGTGCGGCGCGAGTGGCTGCCCCCCGCGCGCCTCGCCGCGCGCATCGAGGTGAGCTTCGATCCGCGCGCGCAGCGCGTCGCGGCCGTGCGGCGCGTGCTGTTCGAGGACCTGGCGCTCGAGGCGACGCCGGCCGCGCTGCCCGACACGGACGAGGTGGCGCGCTGCCTGGCCGCGGCCGCCGCCGAGCGTCTGGACGAGGCCCTGCCCCTGCGCGAGCCGGAGGTCCTCGCCTTCCTCGCGCGCCTGCGCTGGCTCGCGGCCCGCCGGCCCGACCTTCTGCTGCCCGCCTTCGACGAGCCCGCGCTGCGCGAGCTGCTCCCGGCGCTGTGCGCGGGCTGCCGCTCCTTCCAGGAGCTGCGGCGCCTGCCGCTGGCCGAGCGGCTGCGCGACGCCCTCCCGCCGGCGCAGCGCGCGGCGCTCGAGCGGCTCGCGCCCGAGCGGCTGCCGCTCGCGAGCGGCAGCCACCCGCGGCTGGACTACGATCCCGCGCGCGCGCCGGTGCTGGCCGTGCGGATGCAGGAGCTGTTCGGCCAGCGCGACTCGCCGCGCGTGCTGGGCGGCCAGATGAAGGTGCTGCTGCACCTGCTCGCGCCCAACGGCCGCGCCGAGCAGGTCACCGACGACCTGGCCAGCTTCTGGGCCAACGTCTACCCGCAGGCGCGACGCGAGCTGTCGCGCCGCTATCCGCGACACGCCTGGCCCGAGGATCCGCTGGCCGCCGCGCCTCAGCGCCGCCCGCGGCCGCGCGCCCGCTGAGTCCTACGCGGTGATAGACTTCCGCGCCGAACCCGCCTCCCCCACCCGGTCCTTCCCCGTGAGCCAGCCCGCCGTCGACACGAGCAAGAGCCACCTCATCCCCGAGTGCCAGGCGCGGCCCGGCGACGACCCGATCTTCGCGCTGAACGCCGAGGCCGTTCGGCGCGCGCGCGCGGGCGAGGCCATCGTGAACGCCACGCTGGGCGCGCTGATGGAGGACGACGGGCGCCTCGCGCTGCTGCCCGTGGTGGCCGAGGCGCTGGCGGCGGTGCCGCCCGAGCGCGCCGCGGCCTACGCTCAGATCGCCGGCGATCCGCCCTTCCTGAAGGCGGTCATCGCCGACCTCTTCGGCGAAGGGCCGCTCGCGGCCCAGTCGGTGGCCGTGGCCACGCCCGGCGGCACGGGCGCGCTGCACCACGCGGTGACCGCCTGCCTGCAGCCTGGCGACGCGCTGCTGACCAGCTCGTACTTCTGGGGCCCCTACAAGACCATCGCGCAGCACACCCGGCGCAAGATCGAGACCTTCCCCATGTTCGATGCGTCGGCGCGGTTCGACGCCGCGGCCTTCGGCACCGCGCTCGAGGCCCAGATGCGCCGGCAGGGCCGCGCGCTGGTCATCCTCAACAGTCCGTGCCACAACCCCACGGGCTACTCGCTCGACGACGCCGAGTGGAAGGCGGTGGCGCGCGTGCTGCGGCAGGCGGCAGCGCACGGCCCGGTGACGCTGTGCGTGGACTTCGCCTACGCGCGCTTCGGCGCGGGCAACCCGCTCGCCTGGGTCGCGACCATCGAGCCCCTGCTGGGCGACGTGCTGCTGCTCGTGGCCTGGTCGGCCAGCAAGGCCTACGCGCAGTACGGCGCGCGCATCGGCGCGCTGGTGGCCACGCATCCGGATCCCGCCGAGCGCGAGCGCCTCTTCCAGGCGCTGTCCTTCGGGTGCCGCGGCACGTGGAGCAACTGCAACCACCTCGGCATGCTGGCCATCACCGAGCTGCTGCGCGATCCCGCGCTGCGCGCGCGGGCGGACCGCGAGCGCGAGCGGCTGCGCACGCTGCTCGGACAGCGCGTGGCGGCCTTCAATGCCGCGGCGCAGGCGGCCGGCCTGCGGCATCCGCGCTACGAGGGCGGCTTCTTCGTCACGGTGTTCGCCCCCGACGGCGAGCGAACGGCGGCGCACATGCGCGAGCGCGGCGTCTTCGTGGTGCCGCAGCCGGGGGCCGTGCGCGTGGCCCTGTGCGGCACGCCGGTGCGCGACGTACCGCGGCTGGTCGAGGCGCTGGCCGGAGCGCTCTGACGGCACCGCACGCGAGCTTCGCTGTCGGCCATCGCGGCCATGACGGCACGATCATCTGGACGGCCAGTGATGGCCCGGCGGTCGGGCATCAGGCCCGGCGGACGGTTCCGTCTTCCGGGCGTCATCGTCCACGACCCGAGGTCGTACGGCCAGATGACCGGCCGCCACGGGCTCTTGCATGAGCGGCGCCACTTGGAGACGACGGGCCCACCAACTACGAGCGTCTTGTATGGTCAGCGGATGGAAGACGAGTCGTCGTGGGCATCGGCGGCAAGTTCGATCAACCAACTCTTCTCATCGACCTGGACGCGCGCGATGTCTTCGTGACGAGCGCGCAAGTGAAGGACGCCCTTGGGTGCACGGTGGCGCGACCGTTCCCAACCGGATTCGTCGAAGAAGACGCCGAATCCAATGCGGCGCGATGACAGAGAGAGCGACCGCGGAGTCTCGACGGTAGACTGCCCTTCGATGCAGCCGGACACGCCAGCGCCAACACCTGAGCTGCTGGGCGCCGCCTACACCCGCGACGCTGACCTCTCCGCCGAACCCGGCGGTCCGCGCGAGCCCGGCCGGGTCATCCTCGGCCGCTTCGCCTTGCGCGCCGCACTCGTGCTGGCGCTGCTGGCGGTCGTCGATGTCTTCGTGCGCGCCGCGCGCCCGCCCGAGTCGCTGCTGCCCGGGATGGACCGCGAGTTCGCGGCCTACACGGTCAAGGTCGAGCGCTTCGCCAGCCAGCCCGCGCCGGACGTGCTGCTGCTGGGCAACTCGCGCGTGCACGACGGGCTCGTGCCCGCGGTGTTCGCCGAGGGGCTCGGCGCCCGCTGGGGCCGCCCCGTCCGCGCCTACAACCTGGGCCTCATGAATGCCAAGGCGGCCGAGTTCGCGGCGCTGGTGCGCAACCACTTTCCCGACCCGCCGCCGCGGCGCGTGATCTTCGGCGTCTCGGGCACGGAGCTGGTGAACGACCCCGAGTTCCAGTACGCCAGCCGCTTCCTGTGGGACGTCGGCGAGTGCGCCGACTGGCTCGCGCGCACGCCGCTCGGGCGCATCGAGACGGCGCACCTCGAGAACGCCCTGGACGCCGGCATGGCTTCGCTCTGCTACAGCTACGCCGAGCGTGACGCGCTGAGCCTTCCGTTCCTCCAGGCCGCGGGCGACCGCCTTGGCCTGCGCCTCTCGCGCACCCATCGCCGGGTGCGCGAGATCGTGGCCCGCCACAACCTGGCCGACGTGCTGGCGCCGGACGGCTTCGAGCTGGACGACGAGGAGCATCCGCGGCTCACCGACCTGCTCACCGCCGACCCCGACGGCGTGCGCATCCCGCCCTACAGCCTCGGGGATCCGTCCGAGCTGGTCGCGGGCGCGGACTTTCCGCTCATGCGACGCGTGGTCCTGGAGCTGCAAGCCCGCGGCTGCCTCGTGGCGCTGGTGGAGATGCCGCCCTCGCCCTGGCTGCAGGAGCGCTGCCCCGAGTTCCATGGCCCGCTGTTCCGCCGCCGGCTGCAGGAGTTCGCGGCCTCGGTCGGCGCGACCTGCGTGCTCATGCCGCCCTCCGAGACGCTGCTGATCGACGCCGTCTACATCGACGCCAACCACCTCGGCCGCGCCGGCGCCAACCGCTGCAGCCGCATGGTGCTCGACCGCCTGCTGGACGCGGGCTACTTCGACGAGCCGCCGTGAGCATGGGCATCGAGTTCAGGAAGTTCGTCCCGGACGAGAACCACGCGACCTTCCGCGACAGCCTGAGCCTGATGGAAGCCAACTTCGCGGATCCGTCGGCCAGGACGGCCTCCTTCCTCAAGTGGCTCTACCTGGACAATCCCTATGGGAAGGCCGTCGGCTACGTCGCCTACGAGCAGGACCAGCCTGCCTCCCAGCTCTTCATCACCTTCCAGAACGCGCGGCTGCGGGGCGAGGACCACAGGATCGGCATCGTGTCCAACGGCTGCACCATGCCGCGGTTCAGGAAGCGCGGCCTGTTCAACAGTCTCTTCACGATGCTGGTGGAGGATTGCCGGCACATGGGCCTGCCCTTCATCTGGGCCTATCCCAATCCCGCCAGCCAGTATTTCTTCCTGAAGACCGGATTCACCATCCGTGACGACGTGCGCCTGGAAGTCATTCCCACCAACTACCTGGGCCTGGTGAAGGAGGCGCGACACAAGGAGCGCTTCCGGATCCAGGGCGCCACCGAGGAGGTCCCGCTGGACCTCGATCGCCTGGAGCGATTCACGCTCCTGCGCGGGCTTCCCGACGGTGCGAGCTCCGGGCGCGATCCCCAGGATGACGTCTGGCGCACGCCGGTGGACCAGCAGCAGTTCCGCTGGCGCTTCGCCTCGCATCCCACGCGCTCCTACCATCTCCTGCAGCACTCGACCTCCGGCGAATGGGTGATCGCGCGGTTCATCAAGCTGTTCGGGCTGAAGTCCGGCGTGCTGCTCAAGACCTCCTGCACCGGGAGGGCGGCCTTCAATGCCCTGCTCTCCGACCTGAAGCTCGAGTTCAGGGACCGGATCAACTCCTTCACGACGCTGGAATCCAGGGACATCTCACGGCCCGCGCTGGACCCGTTCCACGGCCGGTTCGCCGTGCCCCGCTGGATCTCGCCGCGGCGGTTCCCGCTGACGGTCTATCCCTTCGACGCTTCCCTGGTGCGAAGGGAGTCGCGGTTCATCTTCCAGCTGGGCGACTATGAAGTCCTCTGAGACCGGTCCCTGGCGGATCACCATCGATGATCTCGGGCTCTACCGCGGCGTGGAAACGGGCGTGCTGGAGCTGGCCTCCCTGGGAGTTCCGCTGCACTGCTCCTGGCTCACCAACTACCTGCCCCCGAGCCGGGAGTACCTCGCGCAGGAGCTGTGCCGGTCCGGCCTGCATTTCAATGTGATCGAGGGACCTTCCGCGCTGAAGTCCCGAGAGCTCTGCGATGACCGCGGGAACTTCCGGCTGCATTGGCTGCAATTCGCCACGGCCTCCAGGCCACTGCGCGCCGCGGTGGAGGAGGAGTTCGAGTTCCAGCTGACGAAGGCGCGCGGCTGGTTCGGAGACGTCCGGCACGTGGACAGCCACCTCCACGTCCATGCCATCCCGTGGATCCACTCCCTGCTGGACCGCAAGCAGAGGGAGCACGGCATCGCCTTCCTGCGCAATCCCTTCCAGCCCGTGCAGGACGACTGGACCATCCTGTGGAGACCCGGCGCGCTGGCGAAGATCCTCCTGCTGCGCGCCTGCGCGACGCTCAACGCCTCCGCCGAGCGGCCCTGCTACGGCATCAGCCGCCCGTTCCGCATGGATCGGGGGCACGCCCTGGCGAGCCTGAGGAACAAGCAGCGCGAGATCCTGTGGCATGCGGCCCGGAAGGAATCGAAGCTCCACCTGGACCAATTCCGCTTCGTGACCGAGGAGCAGACGGACGCCCGCGCCCTCGAATGGGAGGAGCTCCGCGGGTTCCTGCAGTCCGTCGTTCCCTGATCCGATCGACCGCCGCCAGCCGCCAGGAGCGGCCGCGCCTGCCCCTCACTTCTTCGGCTTCTTCGCCCGCTCGTCGATGCGGTCCTTGTTGAGCAGGTAGGTCAGCGTCAGCTTGAAGTCGTCCTTGAGGCGCTTGTACAGCGGGCGCGCCTCGTCCGGCTTGTTCGCCGCCCACAGCGCGTCGGCGTCGGCCAGGATCTGCTCGGGATCGTCGGCCGCCGGCGCGGCGCCGGCGTCGCCGCCGTCCTTGCCACCGGTCAGCCCGCCGAGCCCCCCGAGCTTGCCGGCCAGCCCGTCCTGCAGCTCCCGGAGCGCGGCCTTCCCGGCCAGGTCGGCGAGCGCGTCGCTCCAGCGCAGCTCCGGCGCCTCGACGCGCCCCACGAGCGGGATCGGGATCGACTGACCCTGCAGGCGCTTCAGCACCTTGTGCTTCTGCGCCAGCTCGGCCGTCACGGGCACGGTCCACAGCAGGTCGAGCGTGCGGTCGAGGCCCACCGAGCCGCTGAAGCTCGTGTCGATGCCGGCGAGCCGCACGTCCCAAGGTTCCACATAGTGCAGGCGGCCGTCCTCGACCGCGATCGCGAGCCGGTCGACGGTCATGGTCGGGCTGGCCGTCCGTCCCAGCGATGCGAGGAGCTCGGACATCAACGGCGAACCCGCCAGCTTCACCTCGCCGAGCTCGAGCTCGATGGTGCCCGACAACGGCTCCAGCGACGCCGGGAGCGCGCCGGCAAGCAGCGCCTCGAGCGGCAGCTCGCCGCTCCAGTGGAGCTGCACGCCTGCATCCAGGGTCGCGTCCAGGTCACCCACCTGCCCGGCCGCCGGAGCGAAGAGCGGATGGCAGGCCGCCAGCACGCGGCCCAGCTCGCCGCCGGTGCGCACGCCGGTGAGGGCGAGCTTCAGGTGCGAGCTCGGCGCGGGGGCGCCGGCCGCCGCTCGCCGCAGGTCGAGGGCGCCGTCAAGCACGATCGTGCCGCCGTTGCCGGCCAGATCGCCGCCCACGCGCAGCGTGCCGTCGTCCGCCGACACCGTGGTCGTGCCGCCCAGCTGCAGGCCCGGCAGGTCCAGCGTGCCCGTCCCCAGCCGCGCCTGCAGCGTGAGGCCCGCGAGCTGCTCGCGCAGCCCGGCGCCCGTCAGCGGGCCGTCGGCCGTGAACTCGAGCGGCTCCTCGTGGTCGCCCGAAAGGCCCACGGGCAGCAGCGGCCCCAGCAGCGCGGCGAGCGGGTCGGGCACGTAGCGGAAGTCGCCGCGCAGGCCCTGCGCGCGCGGCGCGTCGCCGGCGAGGCCGAGAAGCCGCCCGCTGGCCGAGCCGCTCACGATGGTCGAGGCCACGTCCATGCGGCGCAGCGTCACGTCCAGCGCGGGCAGGTCCACGTCCGCGTCGACGCCGAGGCGCAGCTCGGGATCGCGCACCTCCCGGGGCGTCGGCCCGGGCAGCCGCGCCTGCAGGTCCTTCACCGTCGCGTCCGCGGCCAGCGACAGGCGCTCCGGCTCGCCGCTCAACGTCAGGTCGAGGGCGAGGCCCGTGCCGCCGATCGACTGCGGCGAGCCGCCCTCGACGGCCGGCAGCCGGACCTCGAATCGCCCGCCGCGCAGCGTCACGTGCACCTGGTCGGGACTCTCCCCCCGGATCGATGCCGTGAGCGGATCGCCCTGCAGCGAGAGCCCGCCCAGCCGTGCGCCGAAGCGCGACGAAAGCGCGTCCGGTTGCAGCACCGCCTCGAGGTCCGCGCGCACGACGGGCAGGCTGCCGTACAGCCCGCTCACGTGCAGCGAGCCGCCGCCGCGCGCGAGCGCGGACGTGAGGTCGAGTCGCGTCACGTCCAGCGTGCCGGCCGCCGCGTCGAGCACGAGACCGCTGGCCGCGAGCGCCAGCTCCGGCAGCTCGCTGCCCGCGGCGGTCCCGCCCAGGAGCCCGACGTCCAGGCGCGACACGCGCAGCGGCTGCGTCGGCCCCGAGACATGCGCCTGCAGCGCCACCGTCAGGCCGTCGAGGCGCAACGGCGTGGTGCCCAGCGCGCCGCCGGCCGCGCCCAGCGACGGTGCCAGAAGGTCGCCGGACCACGAGAGCTCGGGTCCGTGCACGCCGAGCTCGCCCTGCAGGTGCGCGTCCTCGCCCGTCATGCGCAGGTCGCCGAGCAGCGGGCCGAGCGTCTGTCCGGCGCCGCTGGTGTGGATCGCCAGGCTCGTCTGCAGCCGGCCATCGCGGCGCTCCGGATCGACGAGGTCCGTGATGCCGCCGGAAAGGCGCAGCTCGAGGGCGTTGGCCGTCAGCGACAGCTCCTCGATCTCGCTCCGACCGCCCGCTGACAGGTCGAGCGTGCCGCGCTGTCGCACGTGCAGGTCCACGGGCAAGAGCGCGTCGAGGCCCACGCCGCCGACGTGCACGTTCGTGAGGTCCAGCGCCGAGACCGCGGCAAGTCGTTGCCCGCTGCCCGAGACGGTGGACGCGAGGTGCACCGTGCCGCCGCACGAGAGCCCGTCGGAGTCGATGACGCCCGCCAGCAGCGCCGCGAGACGATCGAGGTCGGCTTCGGCCAGGACGTCGATCCCGGACAGCGTCAGCGCGGCGGGCTGGACGTCCGCGCCGGCCAGAGGCAGCCCGCCGACGGCGCCGCTGGCGCGCGCGTACACCGGCCCGGCCTCGAGCACGAAACGGTCGAGGCGCACGGCGCCCGCCGCCGCGTCGAGCGACGCGCGCGCGAACAGGCTCGCGTCGGTCAGCTCGCCGAGCTCGAGCGGCGCTCCCTGCGCGTCGTGCGCGGCAACGTCCGCGAGGCGCAGCTCCACGTCCGCCTCGCCGCCCGCCAATGCGCCGTCTCGCAGCCGCAGCGTGCCGTTGGCCAGCGCCTTCATCCGGCCGTCGAGCGCGAGGCCCGCCTGCAGCGGCAGCGCGTCGCGCGCCGCGGCCAGCGCCGGGCCGAGCCGCGCGTCGAGCGAGAGCTGGCCGGAGAGGCTGCCGTCGGGTGCGGCGAGCCGCTCGGCCCTGCCCGCCCAGCGCAGCGCGAGCATCTCGCCCGCCGTCAGCTCGAGCTGCTGCCGGCCGCTGCCCTGCTCGTCGAACGCGGCCTCGATCAGCAGACGCGCCTCGGGCACGACCAGCGGCGCGGCCAGCGGCCCGCCCTCGGCGCGCAGGCCGGCCAGCCGCAGCTCGGTGCGGCCGTCCAGCAGGAGCGGGCCCGTGTACGTCCAGGCACCCGAGCCGGACAGCGTGCCCTCCAGGTGCTGCACGCCCATGAAGACGGCCGCCGCGGGCTGCAGTGCGGCCAGCAGCACGTCCTGCAGCAGCAGGTCGAGGCGCGCGCGCAGCGCGTCGCCAGCCAGCCGTCCGTCCCGGGCCAGCGTCACCTCGCCCTTCAGCTCGACGGCGCCGCCCGGCCCATCGGGCCCGGTGATGCGCGCCGTCAGCTCGAACGGCGCCGGCTCTTGCAGGCTGTCGAGCTTCAGCGAGCAGCGCAGATCGTCGAGCGTGGTCGCGCGCTCGCCGTCGTGCACCACGAGCTGGCCGTCGTCGAGCTGCAGGTCGAGATGCACGTCCGGCAGCGTGACGGCCGGGGCGGAGCTCCCTGCCGGCGCGGCGCTCCCGCTCACCGTCGGCGCGGCGCGCGGCAGCGTCTGCAGGTTCAGCGCGCCCGTCGCATCACGCCGCAGGTGCAGGCGCAGGCCGGCGGCGCGCACGGTGGCGATGCAGCGGCCGGACAGGGCCGAGAGCAGGTCCACCTGGGCGTCCAGGCGCTGCAGGGCGAGCACCTCGGCTCCCTCGCGGTCCGCGAGGGAGAGATCGCTCACGTGCAAGCCGCCGCCCCAGCCGAAGGACAGCTCGCCGACACCGGCGCGGCCATCGAGGCGGTCGTTGGCCTCGTCCACCAGCAGGCCCGCCACCCAGGGCGCGGCCACCACGGGCGCCAGCAGCAGCAGCGCGATCAGCAGCAGGACGACGAGGAGCAGGACGAGCGCCCAGCGGCGACGGCGCGTCGCAGGCACGGGCGAAGCGGGCGCGGCGGGTGCAGGCGCGGCGGGCGGGCTGGGCGGCGACACGGCGCGACATCGTAGCCGGGCCGCGTGGGCGCGCCGTGGCGCCGACGCTCAGCGTCGGCGGGCGGAGGCCGGTTGCCGAGCGTGGAGCACCGCGGCCAGGCGCTCGTACTGCGCCGGCGAGTTGTAGGCCTGGGCCGCCACGCGCAGCAGCCGCCGCGGCGGCTCGGGCCAGGCGAAGACCGGCACCTCGATGCGCTGCTCGCGGAAGAGCGCTTCCTGCAGCGGGTCGAGGTCGAAGGGTCCGGGCGGCTCGTCGCGCCGGCCATCGGGCAGCGGCACGCTGGCGAGCGAGCCGAGCATCGTGTCCGGCGCGGGCGCGGGCACCTCGAGCGCGTCGCATAGGAGATCGCGGGCACGGAGCGCCAGCGCGCGGTTGGCCGCCATGAGCGCCGGCCAGCCGCCCGGCAACAGGCCACCCAGGAAGGACAGTGCGTCCGGCACGGCGAGGCAGGCCGACGGATCGTCCGTGCCCGTCCAGCCGAACTCGAGCTGGAACCGCGAGCGGTCGGTGCGCGGGCTGCTGGCTCCGTGGCTCGTGACCAGCGGCACGACGCCCGCCTGCCGGTCGGCGCGCACGTGCAGCAGCGCCGCACCCTTGGGAGCGCACACCCATTTGTGACAGTTGCCGGTGTAGTAGGCGGCGCCCAGCTCATCGAGGCGCAGCGGCAGCATGCCGGGCGCGTGCGCGCCGTCCACCAGCACGTCGATGCCGCGCGCCTGGAGCTCGGGCACCAGCCGCTCGACCGGCAGCACCAGGCCGGTCGGCGAGGTGACGTGGTCGATCACCGCCAGCCTCGTACGCGGGCCGGCGGCGGCCAGCAGCGCCGACACCACCTCGCCGGGGTCCTGCAGCGGGAAGGGCACTCGCACGGCGACCACGCGCGCGCCGCTGCGGGCGGCGACCCGGTCGAGGGCGTTCCGGCAGGCCCGGTAGGCGTGGTCCGTGGTGAGCAGCTCGTCGCCGGGGGCCAGCGGCAACCCGGCCAGCACCGTGTTCACGCCCGTCGTGGCGTTGGGCACGAAGACCAGGTCCTCGGGCCGGGCGCAGACGAAGTCCGCCAGCGCGGCCCGCGCCGCGTCGAGGGCCGGCTCCAGCTCGCGGACCATGAAGCGCACCGGCTCGGCCTCGAGCCGCTCGCGCCAGCGCTGCTGGGCCGCCAGCACGACGCGCGGGCAGGCCCCGAACGAGCCGTGGTTCAGGAAGGTGATCGCGGGGTCCAGGGACCACAGATGCGCGTACGGCGATCCTTCGACCGGAGACGCTGTGGGCTCGGCTGACATCGATGAACATTGTGCCCGCACGCCGGGAAGTCGGAACACTCATTCCTTCGGAGGGCGACTGGGCCATGGTATGACCGTTCGCGGCAAGCGCGGACGAGGCACTCGAGGGAGGCGCCGCCCGCGCTGGAGAGGATCCATGTCCAGCATGCGTCACATCCTTGCGCTGATTGCCTGCCTGTCGCTCGCCGTGTCCGTCCGGGCCTCGGACACGACGGCCTCTCCCGACGGCGCCGTCGTCGCCGCGGACGCGGACGACTCCGGAGCCGCCCAGGACACGCCGCAGAAGAAGATGATCAAGACCCAGTTCAAGCTGCTGCGCTTCCAGGAGGACTGGCGCGGCCTGAAGGATCCCGACGCCACCACCGACCACTGGCTGCCGGCCATCAAGCAGATCGAGCTGGCCGAGGATTGGGACCTCTCCCTCGGCGGCCAGGTGCGCTACCAGGTGAAGGACCAGGTGAACCGCAACCTGCTCGGGAACCAGCCGGGCCACGTCGAGTACAGCCTGCTGCGCACGCGGCTGCACGGCGACCTGCGCATCCAGGACGACGCGCGCGTGTTCGTCGAGATGCTCGGGGCCAGCATCCACGGCAACAGCGGGGATCCGCCGCCGCTGGCCATCGACCGGCAGAACTGGGACTTCCTGAATGCCTTCATCGAGTTCATCGGATCGCCCGAGTTCAAGTTCCGCGTCGGGCGCACGGAGATGTTGTACGGCGCGCAGCGCCTCATCGGCCCGGCCGACTGGAAGAACACCCGCCAGAACTTCGATGGCGGCGTGCTCACCAACGTGTTCGACAACATGTCCACGGACGTCTTCCTGACGCACCCGGTCGTCGTCGATCCGCGGAACCTCGACGAGAACAACTCGTCACGGCTCTTCAGCGGCGTCTACAATACGTGGTCCCTCGAGGGCGGGCGCGCCGTGGACGCCTACCTGTTCAACCTGAACGACGACGACCCGGACTTCACCGGCGGCAACGGCACCGCAGGCGACCTGGACCTCTACACCGTGGGCGGCCGGTTCGCGGGGAAGGCCGGCCCGTGGGACTGGGACGGCGAGGCGGCCATGCAGCGCGGCCACTTTGCGCGCGACACCATACGCGCGAGCATGTGGGCCTTCAGCGGCGGCCACACGCTGGGCGATCTGCCGGGCGCGCCGCGCATCGGGCTCGACCTCGACTGGGCCAGCGGCGACGGCGATTCCACCGACGGCACGCACGAGACCTTCAACCAGCTCTTTCCCTCCGCGCACGCCTTCTTCGGCTACCTCGACCTGGTGGGCCGGCAGAACATCGTGTCCGTCAAGCCCAACATGCGCTGGAAGCTGGGCGAGACGGCCTGGTTCCGCGCGGCGTGGATGGACTTCAACCTGCAGAACGACAGCGACTCGCTGTACAACTCCGCGGGCGCGGCCACACTCACCGACACCGGCGGCGCCTCCGGCAACCATGTCGGCCACGAGTGGGACTTCACGCTCGGGTGGAACCCCGGGGTCCTCGCGCCGCACAGCGATTTCCAGGTGGGCTACAGCTACCTGAACCCGGGCGATTTCGTGGACAACCTGGGGGCGGGACCCCGGCCGAAACTGCTGTATTTCCAGTACACGTTCACTTTCTGATACCCTGCCCGCCTCCCAGATCCATCCTCACGGAGCTCCACGATGACCCTGCGCAAGTTCGTTCCGGCCGCCCTGCTGCTGCTGGCCGCCTGCACCTCCTCCACCACGACGGCCACCGAGACGCAGTCCGTGGGCCTGAACCCGGCGGGCACCAAGTCGTGCTGCCAGAAGTCGAGCGAGTGCACCGCCGAGCAGAAGGCCGCGTGCGAGAAGTCCAAGGGCGAGTGCACGGCGGAGAAGACCGCCGACGCCACCAAGCCGTAGGCCGGCAATGGCTGACCTGACCGTCGCCTGAAAAGGCGCGACTCCCGGGGGCGCGGGCGCCGGCTGGCCTCGCGCCCCCGCGCCTTTGACGGCTCCGTCGCGGCTGGCGGGCCACGCGCCGGCCGTGGCATGCTGTCGCGCCCCATGGTCGCCGCCGGCGGATCGGTCTGCCGCGGCGGGGCCAGGGGGAGCCGCATCCCTCAACGACACGCCTCGTACCAGGAGCCGCCACCATGGCCGTCCTCGTCACCCGGGAAGCCCCCGACTTCACCGCCACCGCGCTCATGCCGGATGGCACGTTCAAGAGCGACTTCAAGCTCTCGTCCCTGCGCGGACAGAAGGCGGTGCTCTTCTTCTACCCGCTCGACTTCACCTTCGTGTGCCCGTCCGAGCTGCTGGCCTTCCACAACCGCGTCAAGGAGTTCCAGGGCCGCAAGACGCAGGTCATCGGCTGCTCCGTGGACAGCCACTTCACGCACCTGGCCTGGACCAACACGCCGGTCGAGCAGGGCGGCGTGGGCAAGCTGGCCTACCCGCTGGTGTCCGACCTCAACAAGTCCATCGCGCGCGCCTACGACGTGCTGCTGAACGAGGCCGTCGCGCTGCGCGGCAGCTTCCTCATCGACGAGCAGGGCGTGGTGCGCCACCAGGTGGTGAACGACCTGCCCCTCGGCCGCAACATCGACGAGATGCTGCGCATGATCGACGCCTGGGACTTCCACAAGCAGCACGGCGAGGTCTGCCCGGCCAACTGGACCAAGGGCAAGCAGGGCATGAAGCCGAGCAAGGAAGGCGTCGCGAGCTACCTCGCGGCGAACGCCAAGTCGCTGTAGGGCGCCGCGCCGCCTAGAAGGTGAGCATCACGCCGTTCGAGGCCGACGGAGCCTTGGGTTCGCCGGGCAGGCCGGTCACGAAGGCCTGCAGCATCACCGAGATGCCCACCGGCAGCCCGTCGGGCACCGGGAAGCTGAGGTCCAGGCTGCCCTTGCCCACGCCGCTGCCGGAGACGGGGAACGGACCGAGCACGTTGCCCAGCAAGTCGCCGACCAGCAGCGGGAGGCCATTGCCGAGGACGCTGCCACTCTTGCTCAGGCCCAGCACGTAGAAGGCCTGCGCGCCCCCCAGCGCCGAGCGCAGGTTGACGTGCAGCGTCTGCGTCGCGCCGGTCTGCCCCGATGCGATCAGCGCCGGCACGTACACGGCGGTCGCGCCGCTGGAACCCGAGCCGTACGTCTCGATGTCCTGCGCGGCCTCGACGACGGTCACCGTGCTGTTGCCCGGCACCGCCTCGACCGTGTTGACCAGGCCGCTCGGCCAGAAGACCGTGAGCAGGTCCACCTCGCTCGCGGCGCCCAGCCCGAAGTGCAGCTGCCGCGCATTCTGGCTGTGGATGCTCGTGCCGCCCATGACCTGCCGGCGGTACTCCCTGCCACCCGCCGCGGCCACGACCACGGCGCCGATAGCGTCGCGGTTGCTCAGCGTGGCCTGCAGGTCGACCGCGAGCCAGCGGCCGGCCTTCGGCGCATCGTTGCGGAACAGGCCGAGTCGCGCGCCCTGGTTCATGGACACCAGGTCGAGGTCACCGTCCCCGTCGTAGTCGGCCACGGCCGAGCCGCGCATGCCCAGGGTGAAGACGCTCGACGTCTGGCCCATGATGCCCGATGCGCCCGACACGTCCGTGAAGAAGCCGTTCCCGTTGTTGTGATAGAGCTTGCTGGTGAGCGTCGAAACGACCAGGCCGACGAACAGGTCCTCGTACCCGTCGTGGTCGTAGTCGAAGAACGACACGCCCCACGAGAAGGCTCCCGCCACGCCGTGTGACGGGGCCACGTTGTCGGAGAACGTGCCGTCGCCGTTGCCGAGGTACAGCGGGTTGCCCAGGGGCAGCGAGTCGAAGTTGACGGCCTGGTTGTAGATGTCCGAGGCGTAGATGTCCCAGTCCGCGTCGAGGTCGATGTCGGCCACCGCGATGCCCATGTCCGCCTGGGTATCGTCTCCCATGCCCGGCGAATCCCCCAGGGCATCGATGAAGTGCCCGCCACCGTCGTTCCGCAGCAGGCGATCGATGTGGTAGGCCGGCGGCGAGCCGAGCGCGGAGGACTGGATGTTGCCCACGTAGATGTCGGGCCGCAGGTCGCCGTCGAGGTGCGCTGACACCATCGCGAGCGCGGGCCGCATGAGCGACGTGTCGCCGCCGGGGTAGAGGTCGGCGTCCGTCGTGACGTCGGTGAAGGTGCCGTCGCCGTTGTTCCGGAACAGGCGATCGGCGTTGGGCTGCGTGAAGGGATTGTTGGCGTACCAGTGGCCCACGTAGAGGTCGACGAAGCCGTCGAGGTCGTAGTCGAGGAAGGCGCCGGTCGTCGAGCGATAGGCGGGATAGGTCGGCCCGAAGGGCTCCGGCGCGAGGTCATCGACGCCGGCCGATTCCGCGCGCTCCTCGAACAGGGCGCGGCCCGGAATGACCAGGCTGCCGTTCTCGACGAAGCGGTTCACGAACAGCAGGTTCGGCGGGCCGTCGGGCGGATTGTCCGTCGAGAACAGGTAGACCGCCTCGTTGTCGGTGAACACGTAGATGTCGGAGTCGCCGTCGTTCTCGATGTCGGCGAAGACCGCGCCCATCAGCTCGTAGTCCGGCAAGGGCGGGAGCAGGTCGTCGGCCAGGTCGAAGGAGCCGTCGGCACGGTTGTGGTAGAGGTGCGGATTCGAGCCCTTCCCGTTGGTGGTGAACAGGTCCGGCCAGGCGTCGTCGTCGTAGTCGATCCACGCGGCCCCGAGCCCGTGGGCGCTGGCGCTGACATAGGTCTCGCAGCCGAGTCCCGCCGACACCGCCACGTCGGTGAAGAGCTGGGCGTGCGCGCCGTCAGCCGTGGGCCCGAGCAGGGCCGCGACGGCGAACAGGACGATTCCCGCGAAGCGGAATACGTCACGCATCAGGCGAGACATCATGTTGCTCCCGTAACATGGATGCTCAAGCAACCCCGCGGCCTCTGGCATGCTTCCACGAGAACCGTGGATCGTCAAGTTCGGTCGCGGAAGGCGCCCGAAGGTGGCCTTCGGCCGGCTGCCGGCGGATTGCACCCCGCCCGGCAGCATCCTCTCGAGCGAGGCAGCCGACTCGATCGAAGGCGCGGAAACCCGGAACCGGACCGCGCGCCGCCGCCGCGTCGGTCACCGCTTGCCGCCGTCGCCGGTGGTCGCGTTCGCGGCCGGCCGTCGCAGGTAGACCCACACGAAGCCCGCGGTCTTGTGTTCAGCCTGCAGCGGCCGCAGCTGCTCCCAGATCTCGCTCGAGCGCTTCTCGACGGCGTCCCACGCCTTCTTGTCGTCGCCCGTGAGCTTCTCGATGTCGTTGTCGCACTTCTCGAACAGCTTGCTCATCGCGTCGCTGTTCTGCCGCGACTCGGCCTCGAGCTCCTTCTTCGTCGCCTGCTGCTCGTCGGTCAGCACGGGCTCGGGCCCGCTGAGACTCGCGAAGTCGCCGACCAGCAGGTCGAGCGCGCCATCGCCGTTCCAGTCGCAGACGTGCGGCTTGCAGCGCGAGCCCGGACCTTTCGGCTCTTCGCCTTCCTTGGCATCGCCGTGGCCGCTGCCTTTCACCAGCTCGACGCCGGCGGCGAACTTCGGCGCTCCCTTCGCGCCTTCGTTGCGGAAGAACATCACGGTGCCAGCACCGCCGCCGATGACGAGATCCCAGCGGCCGTCGCCGTCCCAGTCGGCGGTGGTCGGCCCGGCGTCGTTGTCGTCGACGGAGAGCACCTTGCCGGCGGCCTCGATCGGGCCCTTGCGCACGAACTGCGGCGTCTTCGCACCACCTTCGTTGGCGAGCAGCACGACGTGGCCGCTGATGTTGCCGACCAGCAGGTCGAGGTCGCCGTCGTCGTCCCAGTCGACGAGCCACGGCGCGGCGGCGAGGCTGTCCATGTGCGGCTTCCTGGCGCTGGTCCAGGGTGGACCGGCGTTGGCGTTCTTGCCCCCCGGATCCTTCAGGAAGTCGCCGGCGGCGAACCTGCCGTTGCCCTCGCCGAAGAACACCGTGATGTCACCGGGCCAGTACGACCCGCTGATCATGTCGAGGTGGCCATCGCCGTTCAGGTCCGCCAACTGCGGACCGAAGCCGACGCATCAACCAGCCTTGACTTCGGCGACCTTGCCGCCGGCGTCGAGGAACTCGAACTCACCGAACTGCGGTGCGGCGTCGGTGCCGGTGTTCCTGTAGATGCGGCAGCGCCCCTTGCCGAACTGTCCGACCAGCAGGTCGCGCACGCCGTCGCCGTCGAAATCGACGACGTAGGGGGCCGCGTGACCGACGTCGACGTCGATCGGCTTGCCGCCGGCCTGGATGCGGAACGGCGGCTGGAACTGCTGCGCCGCGGCGCTCGCGACCAGCGCGGCGGCGATCGCGGCAGACGTGATGGCTTTCATGGACGTCTCCTTGGGCGGGAAGCACGCGAAGGTATCGCGGGCCGTGTGGGCGGCCGAAGGGTGCCGCGCGCGGCGGGCCTGGGGGGATGAGCCAAACAAGGCCCCCATCGTATCCGCCTTGGCCACGGCCCGCCCCGCCCCCGCCGGGTCAGCGGTTGATGAGCACCAGGCCGATCGCGGCGCCCGCGGCGAGCAGGGCCGCCACCACCTGATTGATGGGCACGCGGCCGAGCACCAGGTCCCGGTGCTCACGCAGCGGCTCGAGGGCGGTCCGACCGAGGCCGTACCAGCCCAGCACGCCCAGGGCGTAGCTCCCCTGCGACCAGCCCGACCCCCACAGCCCGAGGAACACCGCGGTCCCGGCGAGCCACCAGGCCATCTCGAGGAACTGCACGGGGACTCTCGGCTTGCGCACGCCTCGCACGTCGTGCAGCCGCACCGCCCACGCGCCGTGCGCCTCGCGTCCCGCGCAGCAACCGTTGAAGACGCAGCCGCACCGGATCCAGACACCGCCTGCCAGCACGCCGAAGGCGACATGGTCCCAGAGCACCACGGCCGGCACGCCCACGCTCCCGGCCGCGAGGAGGGACGCGGGCACGAAGGTGAGGAGCGCGCCGAAGACGCTCCAGCCACCTTGCGTGCCATCCCACAGCGCGCGCACCGATCGAAGCGCAACCAAATGTCGCACGTGCGACAGCAGATAGTAGAGCCGGGCCCCCGCCAGTCCCGCCACCGCGCTGAGGGCCGCGGCCAACCCGACGCGCAGCGGCGATAGCCCGGACCGCTGCGCGAGCGCGGCGCTGGCCAGGCTCCCGACCCAGATGCCCACGCAGAGCATCACCTTGTAGGAGTTGATCCACGCGCCGCCGATCCTGAAGTCGCGAGGGAAGCCACGCGTCGGGAGTGCCTGGGGCGTCGTCATGAGATCGCGGCGCCCACCGGGAGCAGGCTCGTCGCGAGCAGGCTCACCGCACCGGCGGTGAGGGCCACGTCCGCGAGGTTGAACGCCGGCCATCCCCGCAGGCAGACGTAGTCGGTGATCGCGCCGCGCGCCGCGTGCTCGAGCAGGTTGCTGACCGAGCCCGCGAGCAGCAGGCAGACCGGAACGCGGCAGGCCGGAAGCCAGACGCCCACGGCGACGAGGGGCGCGGCCATCAGCGCCCACAGCGCGCAGGCTGCAGGCAAGTGGACCCTGCGCGCCGCACGCACGAGCCACAGGCGCGCCGTCACCGTCCTGAGGGAACCCAGCGGCCCGAGGGACAGCCGCACGCACGCCAGCCGCAGGCGGACGAGCTGCTTGAGGCCGAGGTCCGCGATCACGATGGCCAGGCCCAGCAGGAGCAGGACGCCCGTCTCCATCGGCTAGTCGCACTTCCCCGGGCCCGCATCTTCATGAAGTCCGTGCCGCTCGGCGCCGAACTGGATGCGGTCGATGATCCCGCTCGCGTCGATCTCGATGGTCGTGGGCCAGCAGCGCACGCCGAAGGCCCGCGCAACCCGCTGCTCGTCGTCCTGCACGATGGGGAAGGTGAGGCCGTACTCCTTGCGGAGGTCGTCGAAGCCCTTGCGGCGCGGTCCGCCGTGGAAGGCCACGACCGTGCGGAAGGACTCGTCCCGCCCCTGCAGGCGCCCGAGACGACGGAGCTCCTCGAGACTCGGCGCCGACCACGACTGCCAGAAGGCAAAGACGGCCCGGTGGCCGCGGAGCCGGTGCACGGCCTGCTCGTTGCCCTGATCATCGCGGAAGCGGACGTCCGGCGCGCGCTGGCCGACCGCGATCCTCGCGGGCAGGGGGCGGAAGCGCGGCCCCGGCGTCGGCGCCATGCGCGCGCCGATCGCCGCGGCCGCCGCCGCGGGGTCCACGCGGCCCATGGCCTTCCACACGCACTCGCGACGGCCGTCGACGACGAAGAGCGCCGGCTTCGTCGTGGCGGCGAAGGTCCGCGTCCAGCCGCCCTCGGCGTCCTCCGCCACGTGCAGGACGCGCGAGCCGGGCGAGACCTGCAGGCCGAGCCGCGCCTCGAACTCCCGGCGGCTCACGTTCAGCGCGCCGGGCGGGACGACGACGAGCGCGGCGGCGGGCACGAGACCACGGTCGCGCACTCCGTCGAGCGAGCGATGCAGCAGGTCGAGTGGAGTCCGCGAGTCCCAGTCCGGGAAGTACACGACGACCGTGCGTCCCGCCGAGTCCAGTGGCTGCTCGGTCTGCACGCTGACATGGGCCGCGACGCTGTCGGCCAGCACCGCGTCGGCGGCGACGTCGCCGGGCCACACGGGCACCATGAGCGGCTCCCACCAGGGTGGCAGGTTCAGCGAGAGCGGCGGCATCGGCACGATGCAGAGGGTGCCGCCCGACACGGTTTCCTCGCCGCCATCCGGCCGAAGGCGCGTGCCGTCGATGCGCAGGCAGATGCTGCTCGACTCGGTGATCCCCGGAGGCTTCGGGAGGATGAAGCGGTGCAGCTCGCTCACGGATTTCGCGACCCCGGCCCACGGCATCACGTGGTTCACGGGATACTCGACCCAGGACCAGGTCAGGCGCGCGAGGTGGCCGCCCGGGATCCAGCTCTGGAAGGCGGAGAAGGAAGCGCCCTGGTCGGCGTCCTCGACGAGCCCGACCGGAGCGGTGCGCGGCGCCGTCGCCAACTCGCCCGCGATCACCACCCCATCGTCCGTGATGTCGACGTCCGCGTAGGTGGCGGACGCCGTGCCGTCGAAGGTCTGCAACCCGGAGATGAGCGTGTTGCGGGCATCCTCGAAGATCTGGCTGACCGTGGGGCCGCTCACCTCCAGCGCATTGGCGATCGTGGTCTTGACCTCGTTGACCGCCAGGCTGCGCGGGATGAACCAGGACTTGTCCACGACGGGCTCGCCCAGCGTGCGGAGGCTCACCACCTGGTTGCCCTGGTTCAGCCGCAACCGCAGCTTCTGCGAGAAGCTGACGAAGCCGTTCGGAGCGAACCTCTTGCTCGTCTCCGCTTCGACGCGCCCGGAGACGGTGACGGCGCCCGGCGCGAACGTGATCGTGGGCCCCGACGAGAAGCGCAGGCCGTAGGTCGCGCTGAGGCTGCCGAGGAGCAGGTCGATGCTCAGGGTGAAGGACCGGGCCTGGAGGTCGGCCTTGATGGCCTCGACGTCGATCATGCGGGACACGTGCTCCTCGGAGACCGCGAAGGCGAATCCGTGCGACCCCACCACCGATGCCGTCACGCCCGCGATGGCTCCGGGAAGCGGCACGCGATCCGAGAGCTGGAGCGGAAGCGCAAGGACGGCATCATTCCCCGAGCCGAGCCCCTTGAACTCCGAGAATGCGAAACCCGTCGGCAGATCGACGGGCAGCAGCAGCAAGCCCTCCCGGAGCGCCTTCCGGATCTGCGCGCCGACGGCGGCGGCCTGCACGGCGCTGAGCCCGCTGCCGGCGGCCGCCGTGAAGTCGATCTGCTGGTCCACGGTCGAGGGCTCGATGAAGAGCCGCGTCTTGCCGAAGAGGGTCTGCTTGCGCACCTTGAAGACCGCGCGCACGCTGCCGTCGATGAACTCGGGGAGCGGCGTCGTGCCGGGATCCGGGCGGTAGCGCGCCCTCACCTCCGCGTGGACCGCGATCTCCGACGTCGCGCCGCTCTCCACGTCCAGCCGGACGCTCGAGATCTGGACGTCGGCCCGGCCCTTGACCGGCACGACCTCGAGCTCCGGCAGCGACCCCGGATCGAAGACCGCGAGCGATTCGAGAACCCGTCCGGCCACGCCGGGTGGAGCGCCGGACACGAGCTCCGCCCGCAGCCGCGCGGGCGCCTTCGCGGGGCCGGCGCCCTGGACCTCGAGCACCCAGTCGGCGAACGCCGTCAGGTCGGGACGGGTGGGCGGCGGGTCGCCGATGCGCAGGCTCACGCTGTGGAGGAGCTTGAGCGTCGTGTCGCTCGCCGCGCCGTTCTGGTGCAGCGTGGCCAGCAGCCCGTTGAGCTGCCGCACGGCGACCTGCACCACCGCATCGAAGTCGCCAGTCAGTGGATTCGCCATGTCAGCCCGCGTCGATCCGTTGGACGAGGGTGATGATGTTGAGCGCCGTGTATCCCGTCTGCCGATCGGCGAGCGCCGCCTCCTGCAAGCCGGTGAGGGACGCGAACGCCGTCGCCTCGGTGAGGCTCACTCCCGCGAGCAGGCGCACCTGCGCCTGGGCGCTGGTGTCGAAGGCCACGAGAAGGGGGCGGGTGTGATCCAGCTCGAAGTCGATCGCATCCAGCTCGAAGGGGCCGGAGGCGGGATCCGCCGGGATGACGAGCGGCTCGTCGATGTCCACGAGCATGGTCGGCGGCCCGTCGGAGTCGTAGGGGTCGCCGGTCGCGGCCGCATGGGAGATCGAGAGCCGGTTGATGAGCAGCGCGCCCCCCGACGGGCGCTGCAGCGTGAGCTGCACCCGCGAGCCGGACCGGGCCAGGCGAGAGGGCTCGATGCGCTGGACGACGCACCGGTTCGGCCCGGGCGCCTCGTCGGGCATCGTGGCCTCGAAGACCTTGCCGAGCGTGGACGCGGTGACCTCGACCGGCGCCGACCGATCGCCGTCCGACTTGATCGCGACAACCTGGAAGTCGTACGACGTGCCTTCCTCGAGACCCGTGTCGGTGAACTCCTTGTCCGTGAGGTCGGGGCTGGACGGCGTCACCACCTCGAAGGTCGGGTCCACGGAGCGCTTGCGGCGCACCTCGTAGTGCACGGACTCCATGCCCGTGAACTCCCAGCGCAGCGTGATCGCACTGCGGCTGTCGGCGGAGGCACCGAGATTGCTCGGTTGCGTCACCGGGTCCTTCAGCTTGAAGATCAGATCGCAACCCGCGAAGCCGAACAGCAGCACGATCGGGACCACGATCGCGGGGACCAGGACGACCAGCAGGACCCACTCCATCATCGATGGGGTCTCCTCGAGCCGCGGCCTCTGCGCTGGGGGCGGTCGGATGTGGCTCCGAAGGCCCTCTCCACGTCCTGCTTCCGAGCATAAGTCAAACAAGCCCCCGCTGTCCCGCTTTCCGGCCGCCTCGCAGCCTCCGCACGCTGCCGCTACACTGTCACCAGCAGCCCGCGCCGGCAGGCGACCGGACGTTCCGGTCTCCTCCCGCTGCGGGCAGCCCCACGAGGCTGCCCATGCCCACATCCCGTGCCGCGCTCCCCCTCGCCACGCGCGAGGACGCCGAGCGCCGCGAACGCGCCACCCTCTCCCCGCTGGCCTGCTACGCGGACGTCTCCGCCGCGCGCGCCTTCGACGAGCCGCCCGACCCCTTCCGCACCTGCTTCACGCGCGACCGCGACCGCATCGTCCATGCGGGCGCCTTCCGGCGACTGAAGGACAAGACGCAGGTCTTCGTGATCGACGAGGGCGACTTCTACCGCACGCGGCTCACGCACACGCTCGAGGTGGCGCAGCTCGCGCGCTTCCTGTGCCTCGCGCTGCGGCTCAACGAGGCGCTGGGCGAGGCGCTGGCGCTGGTGCACGACATCGGCCACCCGCCCTTCGGCCACGAGGGCGAGCGCATCCTCGACGAGCGCGCGGGCGTGCCCTTCGACCACAACCGGCAGGCGCTGCGCATCGTGGACGTGCTCGAGAGCCCCTACGAGTCCTTCGAGGGCCTGAACCTCACGCACGCGCTGCGGCGCTCGATCCTCAAGCACGGCGGAGACGTCGGCCGCGGCGCGCCGGTCTCGCCAGGCCTCGTGCTCGAGGCGCAGGCGGTGGACCTCGCGGACAGCACCGCCTACCAGCACCATGACCTCGAGGACGGCCTGCGCGCCGGCATCCTGGTGGAGGACGAGCTGACGGGACTGGAGGTGTGGCGGCAGGCGGTGGCGGAGCACGCGGCCGCCGGCCGTCCGGCCGCGGCCGCCGGCGGCTCGATGGCGCGGCGCAAGGCCGTGCTCGGCTGCCTGCTCAAGACCTCGCTGCGCGACATCGTCGAGCACAGCGCGGCGCGCCTCGCCGAGTGCACCGCGCCCGACGCGGCCGCCATCGCTCAGCAGCCCGGCCGGCTCGTGCGTCCCTCGCCTCCGCGCAGCGCGCAGCATGCCGAGCTGGCCGCCTTCCTGCTCGAGCGCTTCTACCGCCACCCGCGCGTGCTGCGCTCGGCGGCCATGGCGCGCGAGGCCATCGCGGTCATCGTCGAGCACTGCCAGAAGCACACGGGCGAGCTGCCCGCCGACTACCGCCGGCGCATCGAGCGCGACGGGCTGCAGCGCGTGGCCTGCGACTACGTGGCGGGCATGACCGACCGCTTCGCCATGGACGAGTGGCGGCGCCTCACCGGCGCGCGCGCCGTGGTGCCCGTGCCGGGCTTCGGCCCCGAGGCCGAGGCCCGCGTGCGGCGCCTCGAGCGCGCCATCGGCTACGAGTTCCACGACCGCGGCCTGGCCACGACGGCGCTGACGCACGCGTCGGCGCGCAGCGAGCTGCGCCTGCCCAACGAGCGCCTCGAGTTCCTGGGCGACTCGGTGCTGGGCCTGTGCGTGGCGCAGGAGGTGTACCACCGGTTCCCGGAGCGCGACGAGGGCGAGCTGTCGCGCATCAAGTCCGCGGTCGTCTCGCGCCACGCGCTGCGGCGCGTGGCCGACCTGTGGTCGCTGGCCGACCTGCTCACGGTGGGCCCGGGCATCGCCACCGCCGGCGAGATCCCGGCCTCGGTCGTGGCCGACGCCGTCGAGGCCGTGCTGGGCGCCGTGTTCCTCGACGGCGGCCTGCCGCCGGTGCAGCGCCTCGTGACCACGGACTTCTCGGGGCTCATCGAGGCCTCGTCCGACCGCCACCGCAGCACCAACCACAAGTCGGAGCTGCAGAACTTCACGCAGGGCTCGCTCGGCCGCACGCCCTACTACCAGGTGCTCGGCGAGGAGGGGCCCGACCACGCCAAGTCCTTCACCGTGGCGGCGCTCATCGAGGGCCGCGTGCTGGCGGTGGCCAGCGGTCGCAACAAGCGCCAAGCCGAGCAGCGCGCCGCCCGGGAGGCGCTCGCCCAGCTGCGCGCGCTGGCCGCCGGCGACGAGCCGGCCTCGCCGCCCGGCGACGGCGACGGCGCGGCCCGCGAGACGGACGATGGCGGATCGGCCTGAGGCGCAGCGCGCGGCCGCGCGCGACGCCGCCTTCGCCGTCCTCCGCCACGCCGTCGCGCGCCTGCCCGCGCTGCTGCGTGCGCGCGCCGCCGGCCCGCGGCGCGAGGTTCTCGGCGGCGCCTGGGGCAGCGGCGCCGCGCTGGCCGCCGGCCTGCTCGCCGAGGGCCGCGGGCGCGCCGTGGTCGTGGCCCCCACGGCCGAGGCGGCCGAGGCGCTGCTGCTCGACCTCCAGACGCTGTTCCCGCGCCGCGCGGCGGCGCTGCTGCCGGTGGAGGAGATCGACCTGCCCGACGGCCCCGAGCGCCGCGCGAACCGCAGCGAGCGCCTCGTCGCTCTCGACACGCTTTCCCAGCCGGGCGACGGCCTGCTCGTGGTGCCCGGCCCCGTGCTCCTGGACGACCTGCCCGAGCCCGAGGGCGAGCCCCTGCGCCTGCGCAAGGGCGGCATGCTCGCGCGCGAGGCCACCGTCGAGCGCCTCGCGGCGGCCGGCCTGCAGCGCGTGCCGCTGGTGGCCGCGCCCGGCGAGTTCTCGCTGCGCGGCGACATCCTCGACGTGTACCCGTGGGCGGCGGCCACGCCGCTGCGCGTCGAGCTGCTGGACGAGACCATCGAGGAACTGCGGCGCTTCGAGGTGGAGAGCCAGCGCTCCGTGGAGGCGCTGGACGAGGTGGCGCTGCCGCTCGGCGGCGCGCCCGGCGCCGGCCGCACGCAGCGGCTGCACGAACGGCTGCCCCCGGACGCCACGTTGCTCGTCGTGGACCCGCCGCGCGTGAAGGACCGCCTGGCCGAGGTGGCCTTCGAGCACGGCCGCGCGCCGCGCGAGATCAACGTGGCCCTGGCGGCGCTCGCCGCGCGGCCCGGCGCCGACCTGTTCCCGCTGGACACGGGCGATCCCGCGACCGACCTCTCGCTGCGCTCGGTGGGCGGCGCGTCGCGCCCCGAGGCCGAGGTGCTGTCCGAGTGGCTGGCTCAGGGCCGCCAGGTGGTGCTGCTCTCCGACACGCCGGCCGAGAGCGAGCGCCTCGCCGAGCGGCTGGCCGAGGAGGCCGTCGACGGCGGCGCGCGGCTCGCGCTGGTCGAGGGCCGGCTGGCCGCGGGCTTCGCCGCGCCCGGCGACGGCCCGGTGCTCGTGCACCACCACGAGCTGCTCGGCCGCCGCGCCGTGCGCCGCGCCCGCCCGCGGCGCGAGGTGGCCAGCCGCGCGCTCTCCAGCCTGGCCGAGCTGCAGCCCGGCGACCACGTGGTGCACCTCACGCACGGCGTCGCCCGCTACCTGGGCATGGAGCGCCTCGCGCGCGAGCAGGGCGAGGAGGACTTCCTCGTGCTCGAGTTCGCGGACGACACGCGGCTCTACGTTCCGGCCTCGCGCATCGACCTCGTCGAGCGCTTCGTGGGCGCCGACGCGCGCGGCCCGCGGCTGGACAAGCTTGGCGGCCGCACCTGGAGGAACCGCAAGGAGAAGGTGGCGCGCGCCGTGCAGGATCTGGCCGCGGAGCTCCTGGCCCTGCAGACGCGGCGCTCGGCCGGCGAGGGCTTCGCCTTTCCCGCCGAGGACGCGCTGCAGCAGCGCTTCGAGGCGGCCTTCCCCTTCGAGGACACGCCCGACCAGGCCAGCGCCTGGCGCACCATCCGCACCGACATGGAGAAGCCGCGCCCCATGGACCGCCTGCTCGTGGGCGACGTGGGCTTCGGCAAGACCGAGGTGGCCGTGCGCGCGGCGTTCAAGGCCGTGGTGGCCGGCAAGCAGGTGGCCGTGCTCGTGCCCACCACCATCCTGGCCGAGCAGCACGCCGAGGTCTTCGGCCGCCGCATGGCCGAGGAGCCGGTGCGCATCGAGGTCCTGTCGCGCTTCCGCTCGGCGAAGGAGCAGGCGAGCGTGCTGGCCGAGCTGGCCGAGGGCAGGGTGGACATCGTCATCGGCACGCACCGGCTGCTGGGCGCGGACGTGAAGTTCTCCGACCTCGGCCTGGTGATCGTGGACGAGGAGCAGCGCTTCGGCGTGGCGCACAAGGAGCGCCTCAAGCAGCTGCGCGCCACCGTGGACGTGCTGACGCTCTCCGCCACGCCCATCCCGCGCACGCTGCACATGGCGCTCTCGGGGCTGCGCGACATCGCGGCCATCGACACGCCGCCGCCCGGCCGCCGGCCGGTGCTCACGCGCGTGACCCACGACGAGGACGGCGTGCTGCGCCGCGCCGTGCTGCACGAGATCGAGCGCGGCGGCCAGGTGTTCGTGCTGCACAACCGCGTGCAGTCCATCGGGCGCGTCGAGGCGCGCGTGCGGCAGCTCGTGCCCACCGCGCGCCTCTCCGTGGCCCACGGCCAGATGCCGGTGCACGAGCTGCAGGACGCGGTGGAGGCCTTCGCCGCCGGCGCCGCCGACGTGCTGGTGTGCACGGCCATCATCGAGTCGGGCATCGACATCCCGCGCGCCAACACGATCGTGGTCACGGATCCCCAGAACTTCGGCCTCGCCGACCTGCACCAGCTCCGCGGCCGCGTCGGCCGCGAGGGCACGCAGGCCTACGCCTTCTTCCTCGTGCCCAGGGAGAGGCTGGCCGGCGACGCCGAGCGGCGCCTCAAGGCCATCGAGGAGTACACCTCGCTGGGCTCGGGCCTGCCCATCGCGCTCCGCGACCTCGAGCTGCGCGGCGCGGGCAACCTGCTGGGGGCCGAGCAGTCCGGCCACATCATGTCCGTCGGCTACGACATGTACTGTCGCCTGCTGCGTGCCGCCGTGGCCCGCAGCAAGGGCCAGCGGCCGGAGGAGGAGCCGGGCGAGATCGAGCTCGAGCTCGGGCTCACCGCCTTCCTGCCCGCCGACTACGTGCCCGACCCGGCCCAGCGCATGGCGCTCCTGCGGCGCCTCGCCGGCGCCGGCCGCCAGCGCCTCGACCAGCTCGAGCACGAGATGCTCGACCGCTTCGGCCGCCTGCCGCCGCCCGCGCGCGAGCTGCTCGACCTGTTCCGGCTGCGGCGCCTCGTGCGGCTCGCGGGCCTCACGTCGCTGCTCGCCGACGGCTTCGGCGGCCTCGTGCTCACGGTGGGCGACGAGCAGCGCTGGGAGCAGCGCGGCCCCTTCGAGCGCGGCGAGCTCATGCCCGTCTCGCCCGGACGCTGGCGGGCGGTCTTCCCGCGTCACGTGAACCAGCCGGGGGACCGGCTCGCCTGGCTCCTGCAGCGCTTCGGCAAGACGGCGGCGCGCGAGCGATGAGACCTCTCAGGGCGTCGTGCCCACGAGCGCGTTGCTCGCGGTGAAGCCGTGCGGACCTGCGGCGTCGCCTGTCCATGCCTGCACGTAGACGGACAGGCCCGAAGGCACTCCCGCAGGCCACGTGCCTTGAAGCTCGAGTGTGCCGAAGAGGTCGGTGAGGAGACCCGCGAAGGCCACGTCGGGACTCGGCACGAGCGTTCCACCCTTGAAGGGCGCGTCGATGCTGGAGAAGCCGATGACGAGCGTGACCAGCGCGAGGGGCTTGGCGTCAATCAGGGTCAGCGTGACGGGCGTGTCGCCGTAGAGGAGCCCTACGGCTTCCAACGCGGGCTCGCCCGTGGTCCCGGCGAGGCCGTGGCCGAGCCACTTCCACGGCACGAAGAAGTCGTAGAGCTGGATGGCGCCGGCGTCGGTGGCGGACTGGTCCAGACCGGGCGCCCCGAGGACGATTTCGGACAGACCATCCCCATCCGGATCTCCCGCGCCGGCGAGCGCACTGCCGAACATGTCGGCCCACCCCGCACCCCGGAGAAGGAACAGGACGTCACCCGTCCGCCCCGAAGTGACGAAGACGGCGCCTGGAAAGTAGGTGCAGCACTCCAAATCGTCGCGCACGGCCGCGAGAAGATCGGCGTAGCCGTCACCATCCACGTCGCCGGCGCCCGCGACTGCGAATCCATAGTCTCCGTAGTTCGAGTCCTCGCTCGGGTTTTCCGAGGTCAGGATGGGCTTGCCGGTCCTGCCGGACACGACGAACGCTGCCCCGCGGAAATCCTCCGGCGCGCCGATCAGGACGTCCGGGAAGCCGTCGGCATCGACATCACCGGCGGCGGCAACCGACCAGCCGAACTCGTCGCCGTCGTCGTCGCCGTCAAAGGCGTGGATGGGCGCGCCCGTGACGCCCGAGACGATCTGGACCGAGCCCGCCGGCTCGCCGGTCGACGTGTCGAAGGGAGCGCCGATGACCAGGTCACCCACTCCATCGGCGTCGACGTCGCCGGCGGCGGCGACCGAGTATCCAAGCCACGCAGCCGTGGTCGTCCCCTCGATCTCGAACAGAACCGCTCCCGTGGCCGACGAGATCGCGACAGCGCGCCCCGATTGCAGTCCCTGGGGCGAAGCGAAGGGCGCTCCGATGAAGACATCGGCGACTCCATCCCCATCGAGGTCGCCCGGGCCGGCGACGGCGTGGCCGAAGCGCTCGGTCGGGACCGAACCCGGGAAGTCGGCGAGCTCGGAGCCGTCGGCCGCGGAGACCAGCACGGCGCGGCCCGTGTCCATGAAGGTTGTGTCGGCCTCTGGCGATCCGACCAGCGCGTCGCCCAAGCCGTCGCCGTCGACATCGCCAGCCGACGCGACCGCGAATCCGAAGTCGTCATCCGTCGTCTTGCCGTCCACCGTCAACGGGACCGTGCCATCCGCTCCCGAGACGATCGCCACTCCACCCGTGCTCCCGACGCCGGTCTCGGGGCCAGGCGCACCGACGAGAAGGTCCGGCGCACCGTCCGCGTCGACGTCAGGGGTCAGGGCGAGCGACCAGCCGAATCGATCGAGCGACTCCTGCCCATTCACCTGAGTAGGTCGCGGCGTGAACGTGATGTCGGTCCAGTGGGAAATTCCCGGCCAGGAGGGTACGTACGTGTGGACGCCGAAGCCGACTTCGTCGCCAGCGCCGACCTCGAGGAGCGCGACTGAATGCCCCGAGCAGTCGAGCAGATCCTGGATCGTCCCGTTGAGGCTGCTCGCCGGAACGCTGAGGCCGCAGGAGCCGTCAAAGTCGGTGTAGTTCAGGTCCAACGACAGCAGGCCGGCCACGGGCATCTGCGTCTTGAAAGCCATGAAGTTGCCGATCGGATCGCGGTAGCCGCCGTGGACCTCCATCAGGGATTCGCTCAGTGTTGCGTACCCGTCGACCTCTCCGGCGAGCCTCCAGTCGAACAGCGTGAACTGCGACGCTCCGGCCGGAGCCAGGAGCAGGGCCGCCGTGAGCAACCTCAGAGTCTCCATGCTCGGACTCCCGAGTGGCACGAGCTTGTCCCCGCGCAGCGTAGCAGCAATTCGCGCTGCTGCGGCGCCTGGTGACAGTCGGCAACCGGTCTGGAACACTCGCGCCGCGGGCCGCTAGGCTGGACGGCATGTCCGTCCTCCTGCGCATGCTCGTCGCGTCGCTCTCGCTGCTGGCTCCGGTCCTCGCCCAGGACTCGCCCCCGCCCGCCGAGTCGCCTCCGACCGAGCCGCCGCAGCAGCAGCCCGCGCCCGCCGAGCCGCCTCCCGTCGCCCCCACCGTCGCCCGCCCGGCGATGGTGAACAACTCCTCGATCACGGCCGCGGACGTCGCCCTGCAGACTCGGCTGCTCGGCTCCACGCTCCAGCGGCTCGACCCCGCCGCGCGCGAGCACCTGGCACGGCGCGCCGTGGCCGAGGAGATCCTGCTCTCGCAGGAGGCGGTGCGCCTGGACGCCGAGATGACGGACCGCGAGGTGGACGAGTGGTGGGAGCGCCGCACCGGGCAGGCTCCCGACTACGACGCGCTGGCGGCGGCCACGGGCACCACGCCCGAACGCCAGCGCGAGGTGGCGCGCCGCTCGGCGCTGGCCGACCTGTACCTGCTGCACCGCTGCGGCCTGCGCTCCGAGCAGGCGGGCCGCCTGCCGCCCGAGCCGCTGCTGGTGCGCGTCGTGACCATCACGCCCAGCCAGCTCCGGGAGGCCTTCGCCCAGAACCGTGCGCTCTTCGATCGCCCCGAGGCGCTGGAGCTGGAGCTGTGGGACCTACCCGACGAGCCGGCGCTCGAGGCGGCCGCGGCGGCGCTGGACGCCGGCAACCGTCCGAACGGCGAGCCGGTGGTGCGCACGATCGGCGTGCCCGACTGCCCGCGCGTCTTCATGCCCGAGGTGGCCGAGTGGCTCGCCACCGCGGTGCCCGGTGCACACCTCGCCCTCGATACCCACCGGCTGCTGGCCGTCAAGTCCCGGCAGCCCGGCCGCGTGGCCAGCTTCGCCGAGGTGCAGGAGCCCCTGCGCAACCTGCTGCTCAACGAGCTCCTGCAGGAGGCCCGCAAGCACCTCGTGGACGGACTGCGCGACCACGCCACGTACTGGCCGCCCGACTTGTTCGATCCGGTCGCCCCGCCGATCCCCGCCGAGCCCAACCAGTCTCCCTAGCGAGCTCCTCGGCCGGCGGGCCGCCGGCGCGCGTGGCCTACTTGACCGCGGCGGCCTTGCGCGCCACGAGCGCCTTGCGGCGCGCGGCGGTGTTGGGATGGATCGAGGCGCCCTTGGCGGCCTTGTCGATGCGCTGGAAGGCGACCGCGACGGCGGCCTTCACGGCGACCTTGTCGCCCTTGGCCACGGCCTCGTCCACGCGACGGATCGCGGTGCGGACGGCGGAGGTGCGCGAGCGGTTGGCCTCGTTGCGCCGGACGCTCTGGCGCAGGCGCTTGGCGGCGGACTTGGTGTGCGGCATCGGTCAGGGATCCAATGGATTCAGAACAGGTGGATTTGGAACAGGTGGATTCAGGTCGGAGGTTTCAGTTCCTCGATCTTGCGCCCGACGTCGCGGTAGTTGATGTCCACTTCGTACACCTGCAGGTACCGCGCGTAGGCTCCCGAACGGTCGTTCATCCGCTCGGAGACGAGCCCGAGATGGTAGCAAATCTCCTTGCCGCGATCGCTCGCCGGCCCGCCCGTGGCAGCGAGCGCCGCCTCGAACTGCCGCGCCGCCAGGGGGTAGAGGCCCTTGCGGAAGAAACAGGCGCCGAGGCCCTGCTGGCTCTCGAGGCGGAAGCGCGCGTCGCCGGCGGCCGCCTGGAAGTGCTCGATGGCCTGGTCGGTGCGGCCAGCGCGGTAGCTGGCCTTGGCCAGCCGAACGCGCAGCGCCAGATCGGCCGGCCGCGCCGCGGCGCGCCGCGAGAGGTCGGCCAGCTCCAGCTCCACGCGCTCCTGCTTCAGCCGCTCCACCTCGGCCGTGTCGCCGCGCCCCTGCGCGGCCTGGGCGAGCGCCTCGTTGCGCGCGAGCAGCAGCTCGCCGCGCAGCGTGGCCAGTGATTCGTCGCCCGGCGCCGCCGCGACGCCCTCGTCCATGAGCGCGAGGGCCTCGTCCCAGTGGCCCTGCGCGCGCAGCGCCTCGACCAGCTGGCGGCGCGCTGCGCCGTCGGCCGGCGCCTCCGCGAGGCGCGCGCGCAGCGCGTCCGCGTCGAGGGCCGGCGCGCCTCCCGCCGGCGCCTCGGGCCGGCCGCGCATCAGGTCGCGCGAGGACTGCGCCGACTCGTAGCGCGTGTTCGCCAGCGTGCCCTCGGCCGCGAGCTGGCGCCGCAGGCGCTCCACCTCGGGGTCGTGGCGGTCGAGCCCGTGCGCGCGCTCGAGCAGCTCCATGGCGGCGGGCACCTGCTTCAGCTCGTAGTACAGGCTGCCGGCCGCTTTCAGCGCCTGGAGGTCCTGCGGGTCGGCCTCGAGCTCCGCACGCCAGGCCGCGAGCGCCTCCTCCTTGTGGCCCTGTTGCTGCAGGCACTCGGCCAGCAGCACCACGAGGTTCCGGTCCTCGGGATGGCGCTCGAGGCCCGCGTCGCAGGTGCGTGCGGCGGCACCCAGCTTGCCCGCGCCCTTGAGCCCCAGCGCCGTGGCATAGAGCGAGCGCGCCGTCGCCCGGTCGATGATGGACGCGCCGCCCTTCAGCTCGACCCGTCGCCGGTAGGCCGTCATGAGCCCCTCGCGCGCCGACGCGTGGCCGGGCGAGGCCACCAGCACCTGCCGGTACAGCGCGATGGCCTGGTCCGGCATGCGCTTGCGCAGCGCCTGCCCGGCGCGCTCGAGGAACTTGCTGACGTCCATGGTCAGCGAGCCTAGCAAAGCCTTTCGCGGCCGTGCGAAGCCGGCGGCCGGCACGGCACCGCTCACATCGAATAAACAGCCCGAGGCGGTTGCTGCGGGTCACTTGTTCAATGTGAACCGGCGAGGGCGCAGGCGGCGCAGCCCTACATCGAGTCCGGGATCTCCACCTCCGCCCCGCCGCCCGGCTCCTTCTGCGCGCGGCGCAGGCCCTCGAAGATGTCGCGTGCGGCGCGCTCGGAGTCCTCGAGGCCGTGTGCCGCCTCGTCCAGCTCGGCCTGCACCTTGCGGCGCTCCTCGATGGAGCGGTCGGACGACTGGCGCTGGCTGGCCAGAGCGGCCGCCATCATGTCGCCGGCCGCCTTGACGCGCGCCTGCGACTCCTCGCGCTCGCGGTTGATGCGCTCGAGGAGCTCCGCCTGCATCTTCTGCGCCGTCGCGAGGCGCTCCTTGGCCAGGCGCAGCTGGTCCTCCGCGGCGAGGCGCTGGGTGCGCGTGCGCGCCTCCAGCTCGAGGCGCTCCTCGATCTCCTGGCGCCGCTTCTGCTCGGCGCCCTCGAGGCGACGCAGGGTCTCGCGCGCGAGCAGCTCGTGGTCGGCCAGCTCCTTGCGGGCCCCCATGAGCGCCTCGCGGGCCTTGCGCGCGCCGGCGATGTTCTGCTCGCTGGCCTCGCGCGCCTCGGCCGTCTGCGCGTCCAGGTCGGCCAGCTCGCGCCGCGCCGTCTCGCCGCGCGTGATGAGCTCGTCCAGCTCGATGCGCAGCTCGGCGCAGCGCTGTTCGAGCGCGACCGACTGCTCGGCCAGGCGCTTGTTGCGCGCGCCCGCCTCGTCGGCCTGCTCCTGGCTCTGCCGGCGCAGGTCGGAGATCTGCAGCTCGAGGCCGACGCGCTCGTCCTTGAAGCGCCGCGCCTCCTCGGCGGCGCGGCCCACGAGGCTCTCGTGCGCGCGGCGCGTGCTGTCCAGCAGCGCGGCCAACTCGCCCTGGCGCTTCTCGGTCTCGGCCAGGCGCGAGGTGGCCACCACGAGGTGGTCCTCCACGCGCTCGACCTCGCCGCGCAGCGTGTCCAGCCGCAGCCGCGACTCCTCGGTCGCGCGGCCGAGGTCGGCCTCGCGGTCGCGCAGCGCGGCCACGCTGGCCTCGCGTCGCACGTGGTCCTGCTCGAGCGCGGCCGCCTCGGCCTGCCGCGCCGACACCGCTTCCTGCAGGCCGGCCAGCAGCCGCTCCTGCTCGGCCCGCGCCGTGTCGAGGCGCTCGAGGTCCTGCCGCGCGCGCGCCAGGAACTCGCCCTGCTCGGTGCGGGCCGCTGCCGCGGCGGCCTCGTCTTCCGCGCGCGAGCGCCGCGCCGCGTCGAGTCCTGCCGTGGCCGCGACCAGCTCGGCCTGCTGCCGCTGGCGCTCCTCGCCCTCGCTGGCCAGCAGCGCGCGCAGCTCCTCGGTGCGCGCGACCAGCGCGGTGACCACCTGCTCGTGCCGCTCGCGCTCGGCCTGCGCCGCCGCCGCACGCGCCTCGCGCTCGGCGTCGTCCCGGGCGCGCGCGTCCGCGGCCCGTGCCTCCAGCCCGGACAGCGCGGCGCGCACGTCGCGCAGGCGCAGCTCGCCCTGCGTGGCGGCGGCGGCCAGCTCGGCCACGTGCTCGCTCTCGGTGGCCCTCCGCTCGGAGAGCGCCGTGACCTCCTCCTGCAGCGCGGCGCGGGCCGACTCGGCCGCGGCGCGCTCGACGCCCAGCGCGGCCAGCTGGTCGCCCAGGGCGGCCAGCGTGACGCGCAGGCCGGCGGCCTCCGACGTGAGCCGCTCGGAATCGGCGCGCAGCGCGACGTTCTCGGACAGGAGCGCGGCCTTGTCCTGCTTGATCTCGGCCAGCTCGGCCCGGTGCTGCGCGATGAGGTCGTGCGCCTCGGCCAGCTTGGCGCTGACCTTCGCGTCGGCCTGCTCCACGCGCCGCTCGGCCATCAGCGCGCGCTCGTCGGCCGCCGCGGCGCGCGCCTCGGCCTCCTGCGCGGCGAGCTGCGAAGCCTGCGCGCGTGCCGCGAGAGCTGCCGCGGCGTCGCGTAGCTCCTGCTCGCGCCCCTGCAGCTCGGTGACCTGCGCACGCGCCTGCTCCACGCGCCGCGCCGCGTCCTGCGCCTCGCCGGCGGAGGCCCGCGCGCGGGCGGCGTCCTGCTGGGCCCGGGCGGTGGCCTCGGTGGCCGCCTGCTCCGCGTCCCTGCGGCGCGCGGTCAGCGCCTGCAACTCGTGCTCTCCCGCGGACAGGCGCTCGGCCTGCGCCGCCGCCTGCGCGGACGTGGCTCGCAGCTCCTCGCGCCGGGCGGCGAGCGCCGCATCGGCGTCGCGCAGCTCGACCTCCAGCTCGGAGCGCTGCGCGTGCAGGTCGGCCAGCGAGCTCCTGAGCTCCGACGACTGCTGCTCCGCCGCCGCGATCTCGGCCTCGAGGTCCTCGGCGCGCGCGTGGGCCTCGGTGCCGCGGAGCTCCGCGGCGTTCGCGGCCTCGCGCGTCTCGGTCAGCCGACGCTGAACGGAGCCCAGCTCGTCCTGCGCCGCCTCGGTGGCGTCGCGCAGCTGCGTGAGCCTCTGGCGAGCCTGCTGCTCGCTCGTGGCCTGGGCTTCGACCGCGGCCTGCAGCGTCGCGTGCTGCGTGCCGGCCTCCCGCTGCAGCCGATCGAGCTGGACCTGCGCGGCCTGCCGCTCGCGCCGCGCCGCCTCGGCCTGCCGCTGCTGCTCGGCCGCCTCGGTAGAGACCGCTTCCAGGCGCGAGCCAGCCGCCTGCACCTCGCGCACCAAGGCGGCGAGGCGCTGCTCGCCCTCGGCCAGCCGCGCGCGGGAGGCGCGCTCGAGCTCGTCGAAGCGCTCGCGCGCCGAGCGCTCCTGCTCCCCGGCCGCCGCGGCGGCCGTCTCGGCCTGCGCGCGGATGGCCGCTGCGGAGCTGTGCAATGTCTCGGCTTCGGCGCGTGCCCGCGCGAGGAGCTGCTGCGCCTCGCGCGCGGACTGCTCGCCCAGGGCGGCGCGCTCCGCCTCCGCCTGCTTGCGGAGCCGGGCGATCTCGCTCGCTGCCTGGTCGCGCGCCACGCTGGCCGCGCCCTGCAGCTGGTCGGCTTCGCCGCGCGCCCGCGCCAGGGCCTGCTGGCTGTCGCGCTCCGCGCGCTGCCGGGCGGCCTCGGCCGCGCCGCGCAGGGCCTCGGCCTCGCTGGCTGCCTGCGCCAGGAGCTGGCGGGCCTCCCGCTCGGTTCCTTCGCGCAGGGCGGCGCTCTCCGCCTCCGCCTGCTCGCGGAGCCGGGCGCTCTCGGCCTCGGCGTGCTGCCGGACCGCCTGCGCCTGCGTCTCGGCCTCCTGCTGGAGGGCGTCCGTCTCGTCCTGCACCCGGGAGCGCCGCGCGGAGGCTTCGGCCTGCTGCTGCTCGCGCCACGCCGCGACCTCGGCCGCAGCCTGCTCGCGCAGTCCGGCAGCCTCGGCTTCCGCCTGCTGGCGCAGCCTGGCCGTCTCGCGCGCGGCCTGCTCGCGCAGCGCGGCCGCCTCGGCCGCAGCCCGCTCCTGCAGGGTTGCCGCCTCGGCCGCGGCCTGCTCGCGCAGCGCGGCGGCCTCCGCCGCGGCCTTCTCCGCCTGCCGGAGCGCGGCCTGCTCGGCTTCCGCGCGCAGCTTCGCCGCCTTGCTCTCGGAGCTCGAGAGCAGCGACGAGGTGCGCTCCTCGGCCTCGCGCATGGACTGCCGGGCGGTCTGCTCGCGCCGCTGCGCCTCGGCCATGGCCTCGCGCGCCTTGTTGAACCGGGCCACGACGTCGCGCGCGCGGCTGGTGCTGTCGTGCAAGGCGGTCTCGGCGCCCTTTTGCGCGGCGCGCAGCTCGGCCAGCCGCGCCTCGGCCTGCGCCGCTTCCTCCGCAGCGGAGGCGGCGCGGCGCTCGCCGTCGGCCACGCGAGCCGCCGTCTCGTCCTCGGCCCGGCGCGCGGACTCGGCCTGCTCCTGGACGTTGCGGCGCAGCGCCTCCAGCTCCTCCTGAGAACCCGCGAGCTCGGCGCGGCGCTCGGCCAGCGCCTCGTTCAGCGCGGCCAGCTGCTCGCGGCGGTTGTGGAGCTGGTTCTCGGACAGATCCGCCACGCGGCCGGCCTCCTCGGCCGCGGTCTGCGCGGCGAGCTGCTGGCGGCGCGCGAGCTCCAGCGCCACCTCGATGTCCTTGAGCCGCGCGGCCGCCTCAGCCACGGCCTGCTCGGCATGGACGCGGCGCGTCTCGGCCTCCTCGCGGCCGGCCAGGAGTTCGGTCAGCGCGGCCTTGGCGACGCGCACCTTCTCGGTCGCGCCGCGCGCCAGGGTCTGGTGATGCTCGAGGCGCTGCTCGGCCTCCACCGTGCTGGCCGAGATCTCGCGCGCGCGGTCCTGGAGCTGGGCCACGTCGCGGCGCGCCTCCGCGTGCTCGCGTTCGGCCTGGGCGATGTCGTCCTCGAGGCTGGCGTAGTGCTCCTCGCGCTCCTTCGCCGCCTTGTCGAGGCGGTCGAGCTCGGCCTGTGCCTGCGCGCCGCGGGCCGTCAGCGACTCGACCTCGGCGCGCAGGGCCTGCGCGCGCGCGGACAGCTCGGCCGTCTCGGCTTCCGCGGTGCGGCGCGCCTGCAGCGTGGCGGCGTCGAGCGCGCGACGCGCCGCGTCCTCGGCCTGCGCCACGGCCGCGTGCGCCTCGCGCGGCGCGGGGAACGCGATGACGAAGGTCTGGCCGCATCCGCCGCAGCGCGCACGCCGCCCTGCGTGGGTGTCCTCCACCTGGAACACGCGCCCGCAATGGACGCACGCCGCCTCACGCTTCGCCATGCTCGTCCTCCCGCTTCGCCCACACCGCCGGCGAAGAACGATCGCACTCTAAGCCCGTCGCGCGGATCGTGGGAAGAGGGGTAGCAGATGGGCGGCGCGCGACGCAAGACGGCGCGCCGCGTCGCGGCTCACACGTGACGGCTGTCGCGCCGGACGGAGCGACGCATGGCTTCGGGGTCGGTGAGCCAGCCGGCCACGGCGCTGGCCGCGGCCACGGACGGACCGGCGAGGATGTCCCCGGGCGCGGCGCCGACGGGCAGCGCGACGACGCGCCGCTCGCCGCGCGCGGGCGGCGGCGGCA
>Ga0075421_100000377_pt1 | contig 45483 bp, 47 predicted proteins | sample SoiMetdeltSBSDD5_FD_75292 | JGI IMG/M metagenome (GOLD analysis project Ga0075421, IMG submission 75292) | Bulk soil microbial communities from a Populus tree surrounding site in Tennessee, USA - Soil MetaG P. deltoides SBSDD5 | ecosystem: Environmental > Terrestrial > Soil > Tree plantation... | reverse complement strand
CTCGTGGGAGCCGGGCGGGAAACGCGATTGCTCGAGCGGATCGGAGGTGGGCCGGCCCTCGTCATCGTGCCCGATGTGGACGCGGCGGCCCGGTGGGCGCAGCGTCTGGCCAAGCGCGGTCCCGTCGCACGGCTCGACTCGGGCGCCGACGAGAACGAGCGCGCGTCCGCGTGGGCGGCGTTGCGATCCGGGACGGCGGCGCTCGCCGTCGGGACGCGCTCGGCGTTGCTCGCACCGCTGCCGGCCGATGCGTCGGTGGCCGTGATCGACGAGCACGAGGCCGCCCACAAGCCACCAGGGCCACCGCGTCTGCATTCGCGGGACATCGTGCTCGAACGCGGCGCGCGCGAGCGCCGGCCGGTGCTGCTCACGTCGGCCACGCCGAGCGTCGAGATGTGGTGGCGCGCGGACAGCGGCCGCGCCGATCTCGCTCACGCCGACCCCGGAGCCTGGCCGGCCGCACAGGTGGCCGATACGCGTGGGATATTGCGCCGCGAGCCGCTCACGCCGACGCTCGCGCGCGCGGTGCGCGAGACGCTCGCGGCCGGCCGCCGCGTCCTGCTCGTCGTCAGTCGTCTGTCGTCGGCGCTCGCCTGCGACGAGTGCGGCGAGATCCTCCGGTGTCCGGAGTGCGTGATTGCCCTGACCTACGCGCGCGCGACGCGCACGCTCGGCTGCCGCGTCTGCGGTCGTGTGGCGCCGGCACCGGAGACGTGTCCCGCGTGTGGCGGCCGGCGGCTCTCGCCATTCGGGTGGGGCGCCGAGCGTGTGGAGCACGCCGTGCGCCGTCGCTTCGCCGACGCGCGAGTGGCGCGGTATGACCCCGACGCAACGCGCGGGACGCGCGCCGATGCACAGCGCCGCGCGGCGGTGAACGCTCAGGTCGTGATCGGCACACGGGGTGCTCTGCGGCTCTTCGGCCGCGGCGCGCTCGGTCTGGCCGGCTTCGTCACGCCCGACCAGCTCCTGCGACTGCCGGACTTCCGTGCCGGCGAGCGCCTGTTCAGCCTGCTGTGGGCGGCGGCCGAGCGCGTGGCCGCCGACGGCGCGCTGGTGCTGCAGTCGCAGAGCCCGGGGCACTACGTCATCGACGCGGCCGTCCGCCAGGACCGCGCGGCATTCTATCGGCGCGAGCTCAAGTTCCGCGGAGAGCTCGGCTACCCGCCCTTCCGTCGACTGGCGATCGTGACCGTGTCGGCGAGGACGGCCGGCGAGCTTCGGCGGGTGACCGACGACGTGGCGGCCGCGCTCGCGACCGACCGTGACATCACCGCCTATCCGCCGGCGCCTGATCGCCGGGACCGGCGCCGCCGGATCGTGGTGAAAGGCCGCGAGGACCTTGCGGCGCGGCTCGCCGTCATCCTCCTCGATGTCCGCCGCCCGCGATCGAGGAGCCAGGGGACCATCGAAGTGGAGATGGACCCGGTGGAGTGGCCGACGTAGAGGCGGCCGGTCCCCATGGTAGACTTCGTAAGTACGCGGATTCGTGAGGGGAGGAACAGCCCGATCGATGGCAGTCCTGAGCGTTCGAAAGTATGGCGATCCGGTGCTCCGGCGCCGGGCGAAGCCCGTCGAGACGGTCACGCCCGAAATCAAGCGCATGATCGCCGACATGGTCGACACGATGTACGACGAGGTCGGCCTCGGGCTCGCCGCACCGCAGGTTGGCATCTCGCTGCGGCTCATGGTGGTCGGTGACGACGACGGGCGCGAGGCACGGGCCCTCGTCAACCCGGTGATCGCCGAGCAGGGCGGCGAGATCGTGGCCGAGGAGGGATGCCTCTCGATTCCCGGTGTGTTCGCGCCGGTCAAGCGAGCGGAGTGGGTACGTCTGGAAGCGCAGGACGAGCTCGGGCGACCGGTCGAGATCACCGCGCGCGGCCTGCGGGCGCGGGTGTTCCAGCACGAGATGGACCATCTCGACGGCGTCCTCTTCATCGACCGCCTGGACCCCGTCACCCGCGACAAGATCAAGCGCCGCATCCGCAAGGAAGGGCTGGCCGAGGATCCGGGCGCCCACCGCGCCTTCGCGCTGTAGCACACTGAAGCTCCTCTTCTACGGGACGCCTGATTTCGCGCTGCCGGCCTTCGAGGCCCTGCGTCACGCGCACGACATCCTGGCCGTCATCACCCAGCCCGATCGTCCCGCACACCGCGGGCAGCGCCTGACGCCGCCGCCAGTGAAGCTCGCGGCGCTGGCGGCGGGGGTGCCGGTGCTGCAGCCGGCTCGTCTGCGCGAAGCCGAATGGCCCGAGCGCCTCGCCGCACTCGGCGCCGACGTGGCGGTCGTGGTCGCCTTCGGCCAGATCCTTCCGAAGGCCGTGCTCGACGCGGCGACGCGCGGCTCGATCAACATTCACGCCTCACTCCTGCCGCGCTATCGCGGGGCGGCGCCGATCCAGTGGGCGATCATCCGAGGCGAGACCGAAACGGGGATCACGACGTTCCAGATGGACTCCGGGATGGACACGGGCGACATCCTGCTCATGCGCTCGACGCCCATCGGGCCGGAGGAGACGGCCGGTGCGCTGTTCGCGCGCCTCGCCCCCCTCGGCGCCGAGGTGATTGTCGAGACGCTCGCCCGGCTGGGCTCGATCACGCCGCGGCCGCAAGATCACGGCGCCGCCACGCTCGCGCCGCGGCTGAAGAAGACGGACGGCGTCATCGACTGGACCGCGGGAGCGCGGCCGATCGTGAACCTGGTGCGAGGATGCAATCCGTGGCCCGGCGCCACCACCATCACGCCGGCGGGCGTGCTGACGCTCTGGCGCGCGCGCGGGAGCGCGGCCGGGCCGGCGGCGCCGGGGACGCTCCTGCCCCACGGCGAGACCCTCGCCATCGGGTGCGCCGACGGCCTCGTCCTGCCCGTGGAGGTCCAGCCCGAGAACCGCAAGACGATGGGCTGGAGCGAGTGGCTCCGTGGCGCGCGGCTTCGCGCCGGTGACCGCGTCGGCGCGGCGTGAGGGGCGCCGGGCCAGCCCGCATCGTCGCGGCCCGGGTGCTCGAGCGGGTCGAGGCGGATGACGCCTGGGCTGACCTCGCCTTCGATGCCGAGGTGCGACGCGCGACGCTGACACCGCGGGACATCGGTCTCGCGACCGAGATCGTGTACGGCACGTTGCGCTGGCAGCGCTATCTCGACTGGATCCTGGGGCCGCACTCGCGGCGCCGCCTCGACGCGCTCGATCCCCGGATTCGGGTGCTGCTGCGGATGACCGCCTACCAGCTCGTGTTCCTCGAGCGCGTGCCCTCGTTCGCGGCGGTGAACGATGCCGTGACGCTCGCGCGCGGGCGCAAGCGCGGCGTCGCCGAGTACACGAACGCGGTGCTGCGCGCATTCGCCCGGCAGGGCCCGCGCGAACGCGAGCCCGCCGCGCCGCGCGATCCCGTCGAGGCGCTCGCGACGCGCTGCTCGTTTCCGACGTGGCTGGCCGCCCGGTGGAGCGACCGCTACGGCGCCGCGGGGGCCGCCGCGCTCATGCGCGCGCTCAACGAGCGGCCGCCGGTCACGCTCCGCGCGAACACGCTGCGTGTGACGCGCGAGGCGCTGGCCGAGCGGCTCAAGACCGAGGACGATGTGTCGACACGGCCCACCGCGTACGCACCCGAGGGTCTCGTCGCCACGCGGGGCGGGGAGCCCGGCGCCTGGCGCGCGTTCGCCGACGGCGAGTGCGTGGCCCAGGACGAGGCGTCCATGCTCGTCGCGCGGCTACTCGAGCCGCGAGCGGGCGAGACGGTGGCCGACGTGTGCGCGGCGCCGGGAACGAAGACGACCCACCTCGCGCAGCTGATGGACAATCGCGGGCGCATCATCGCGCTCGACCCTCAGCCGGCACGGCTGGCGCGCGTGGACGACATCGTCTCGCGACTGGGCATCTCGATCGTCGAAACGGCGCCGACCACCGCGCAGGAGGCGGCCACCGCGCGGGCGGCGACGTGCGAGGCCGTGCTCGTGGACGCGCCCTGCTCCAACCTCGGCGTCGTGCGCCGCAATCCCGATGTCAAGTGGCGCCGCCGGCCTGAGGACATCCCGACGGCGGCCGCGCGTCAGCGTGACATCCTGGCGGCGGCGGCCATCATGCTGAAGCCGGGCGGTCGGTTGGTGTACGCCACGTGCTCGCTGGAGCCCGAGGAGAACGAGGCGGTCATCACCTCGTTTCTCGCGGAGCACGGCGACTTCCGCGTCGAGGCGCCGGCCTCGTTTCCGCTCGAGCTCGACAACGGCATCCTGCGCATCAGACCCGATCGGCTCGACACCGACGGCTTCACGGCCGTTCGCCTCCGGCGCGCGTGATATAACAGCGCCGTGATCAAGATCGCGCCGTCGATCCTCTCTGCGGACTTCGGCGTCCTCGCCGAGGAGATCGCGCGGGTGGAGGCCGCCGGCGCGGATCAGCTCCACATCGACGTCATGGATGGACGCTTCGTGCCGAACATCAGCATGGGCTTTCCGATCCTCAACGCCATCCGCAAACGCACCAAGCTGCCGCTCGACCTCCATCTCATGATCGTGGAGCCGGAGCGATACCTCGCCGACTTCGTCGCCGCCGGCGCGGACATGCTGACCGTGCACGTCGAGGCCTCGCCGCATCTGCAGCGTACGCTCGTCTCGATCCGAGAGCTCGGCGCCCGCAAGGGCGTCCAGGTCAAGGCCGGCGCCGCCCTCAATCCGGCCACGCACCCGAGCGCGCTCGAGTACGTGCTCGACGACCTCGATCTCGTCCTCGTAATGTCCGTGAACCCGGGGTTCGGCGGCCAGGCGTTCATCTCGACCGTCTACCCGAAGATTCGACAGATTCGCACGCTGCTCGGCGCCCGCGGCGTCGACGTGTCCATCGACGGCGGCGTCAAAGTCGAGCATGCACGACCGTGCGCCGAGCACGGCGCGTCGATCCTCGTGGCCGGCTCGGCCGTCTTCGAGGCCGCCGATCCCGCCGACGTCATCAAGCGGATGCGCGCCGCCGCCGGCGTCTGACCGCCGCGCGAATCCCGGCGCCGCGGCCACGCCTCTCAACGATGTGGTCATGCGCGTGGCGGAGCTCTGGCGGTATCCGGTGAAATCGATGGGCGGTGAGCGGCTGGACCGCGCCCGGCTGACGCTCGACGGCATCGCGGGCGATCGCGTGGTCCACGTCGCCGATGCGCGCGGGGCGACGCTGACGGCGCGGACGGCGCCACGGCTGCTCCGTCACAAGAGCGCGCTGGGCGCGGACGGTGAGCCGCGCGTCGACGGGCACTTGTGGACGGCGCCGGCGGTCGTGCAAGCGGTTCGCGATGCCGCCGGCGACGACGCCCGGCTCGTCCGCCAGAATGGCCCGGAGCGCTTCGACGTCCTTCCCGTTCTCGTGGCGACCGACGGCGCCATCGCGGCGCTCGGCATCGACGGCCGGCGCCTCCGTCCGAATATCGTGGTGTCCGGCGTCGCCGGTCTCGGCGAGCGGCAATGGCCGGGCCGTCGGCTTCAGATCGGCCAGGCGTTGATCGAGCTCGTCAAGCTCCGCGGGCGTTGCGTCATGACGACCTATGACCCCGACACACAGGCGCAGGACCTCAGCGTCCTGCGCCGCATCGCTCAGGAGCTCGGCGGTCGGATGGCGCTCGACGCGTCGGTGCTGCAGGGCGGCACGATCGCGGTCGGCGACGTCGTCACCCTGCTGTGACGCTCGCGCTGGTCAGTGAGCGATCGCGGCGAGGTGCTCAGAGACTGACCGCGCCGCCCCGCGCCAACGGCAACCCACCGGATTCTCGGACGGAACCCTGTGGCACCCGCCTTGCCGTATCGACGAGCATGACGCGGCGCTGGGTGCGGCAGCTCGGGCTGGACCGCTGGCAGTGGCGGACGTGCTGGAAATCGGTCGAGTTCTGGCTCGTCGTCGGCTCGATCGTGCTGCCGGGCGGCTTCTTCCTGCTTCTCCTACCGCGCCATCCGTTGCGCATCACCCTCCGGCGCTCCCGCAGCTAGCTCGCGCGGCCCGCGACGGCCGATGCGTTGAAATTTTCCGGACAGTTGCGTACACTCCTCCTTTCTATGTTCGACTCGCTGAGCACACGACTGACCGCGATCTTCGACCGTCTCGGCGGCCACGGCCGCCTGACGGAGGACAACATCCAGGAGGCGCTCCGGGAAGTGCGCGTCGCCCTCCTGGAAGCCGACGTCAATTTCAAGGTCGTGCGCGGGTTCGTCGAGCGGGTCCGCACCAAGGCCGTCGGTCAGGACGTCCTGAAATCACTGACACCGGCGCAGCAGGTCGTGAAGGTGGTGCACGACGAGCTGGTCGAGCTGCTCGGCGGCAGCGGTCACCGTCTGGCGGCCGCGCCCCACCCGCCCACGGTCGTGATGCTCATCGGCCTGCAAGGCTCGGGAAAGACCACGACCGCCGCGAAGCTCGCGCGGATGTACGCCAAGCAGGGTCAGCACCCGATGCTCGCCGCCGCCGACACCTATCGCCCGGCGGCCCAGGAGCAGCTCCGGACGCTCGGCACGCAGCTCAACGTCCCGGTGGTCGGCGAAGCCGGACAGAATCCGGTGGCCATCTGCCGTGCGGCCCTCGACGACGCGGCCGCCCGCGGCCTCACGCCGTTGATCCTCGACACGGCGGGCCGGTTGCACATCGACGACGCGATGATCGAGGAACTGAAGCGCATCAAGCAGGACGTGAGGCCGCATCACATCCTTCTCGTGGTGGACGCGATGACCGGGCAGGATGCCGTCGGCGTCGCGGAGAAGTTCAACGCCGCGGTCGGCATCGATGCCGTCATCCTCACCAAAATGGACGGCGACTCACGCGGGGGCGCCGCCCTCTCCGTGCGTCACGTGACCGGACGTCCCATCGCCTTCGTCGGCACCGGGGAAAAGACCGACGCGCTGGAGCCGTTCCACCCCGACCGGCTCGCCTCGCGCATCCTGGGCATGGGCGACGTGCTGACGCTCGTGGAGAAGGCGCAGCAGACGGTCGACGCCGAGAAGGCACAGGAGATGGTGCGGAAGCTTCGCGAAGACAGCTTCAGCCTCGAGGACTTCCGCGAGCAGCTGCGGCAGGTCCGCCAGCTCGGACCGCTCGATCAGATCCTCGGCATGCTGCCGTTCGGCAAGGCGCTGAAGGCCGCGCCGAAGGACCTCGACGGCGAGCAGGCCGATCTCGATCGCTTCGACGCCATCATCCTCTCGATGACGCCCGGCGAGCGCAAGAATCCCGAGGTCATCAACGGCTCTCGCCGTCAACGCATTGCACGAGGAAGCGGAACATCGGTCCAGGACGTCAACCGGCTGCTCAAGCAGTACGCGCAGCTGCGGAAGATGATGAAGCAGCTCAAGGGCGTGGAAGGCCGGATGGGCAAGCTGAAAGGGCTGCCTGGCTTTCCGACGCTGAGGGGGTGAGCACGTGAGCGTTTCGATTCGACTGAGACGAGAAGGCTCGAGCAAGCGGCCGCGTTACCGCGTGGTGGTGGCCGATTCCCGCTCGCCGCGCGACGGACGGTTCATCGAGGTGATCGGCCACTACAACCCGGTCACCGATCCGCCGCAAGTGAGCATCGACCGTGCGAAGGCGGAGGCCTGGATCAGCAAGGGCGCGCAGCCGTCCAACACGGTGCGCAAGCTGATCGCGCTGTCGCCGAAGCCGACAGCGTAGCGGCGGACATCCGTAACACGCAGCACCGGAAGCTGCAGCAGGGGCAGGCTCGATGCGGGAGCTGGTGGAGTACATGGCCAAGGCACTGGTCGACGATTCGGAGCACGTCAACGTAACGGAGGTCGAGGGCGAGCGGGTGACGGTGATCGAGCTGCGGGTGGCGCCCGGCGACCTCGGCAAGGTGATCGGCAAGCAGGGGCGCACGGCACGAGCGCTCCGAACGATCCTCAACGCCAATGCGACGAAGCTCCGCAAGCGCGCCGTGCTCGAGATCGTCGAGTAGTGACCGCCGACCGGCTCGTCGCCATCGGCGAGATCGGCCGGCCGCACGGAGTACGGGGCGAGGTGCGGGTCACTCCGCTGACCGATCATCCGGAGCGATTCGCGAAGCCGGCCGATTGCGTCCTGTGGGACGAGGCGCGGGACCGCCGGCTGCCGTGCCGCATCAGCCGGGCGCGCGCGCAGGGAGACGCGCTGGTGGTGGCCCTCGCCGGCTACGATTCGCCGGAGGCGGTGGGGGCGCTCACCGGGTGGCTGCTCGCGGTGCCGGAGTCGGAGGCGCTGCCGGCGCCCGCCGGCCATTTCTATCCGTGGCAGCTGGTGGGCTGCCGCGTGCTGACCGAAGACGGGCAGGACGTGGGCAGGGTGCTGCGTATCGAGGGTAGCGCGGCCCAGGACCTGTGGGTCGTGGGCGACACCGGGCGGGAGCACCTCGTGCCGGCGGTGGCGGAGATCGTGCGGGAAGTCGATCTGGATGGGCGGCGGATCGTCATCCGGCCGCCGGAAGGATTGCTCGAGCTCTGATGCGCATCGACGTGCTGACGCTCTTTCCGGGCATGGTGGAGCCGGTGGTGAGCGCCTCCATGCTGGGCCGGGCGCGCCGTCGCGGTCTCGTTGACATTCGCGTGGTCGATCTCCGAGACTACGCGACGGGGCGTCACCGGAACGCCGATGACTATCAGTTCGGCGGCGGTGGCGGGATGGTACTGAAGCCGGAGCCGATCTTTGCCGCCGTCGACGCGCTGCGCACCGACGCGACGCGTGTGATCCTGATGGATCCCCGCGGACGCGCGCTCACGCAGGCCGTCGCGGCTGGGCTGGCGCAGGAGGAGCATCTGATCTTGATCGCAGGGCGCTACGAGGGCGTCGACGAGCGCGTCGGTGACCTGCTCGCGCACGAGCGGATCTCGATCGGCGATTACGTGGTGACGGGCGGCGAGCTGCCGGCGCTGGTGGTGACGGATGCCGTGACGCGTCTGCTGCCGGGCGTGCTGGGCGCCGACGGGGGCGCCGAGCGCGAATCGTTTGTGAGCGGGCTGCTGGAGCCGCCACAGTACACGCGCCCCGAGGAGTTCCGCGGTGCCCGGGTGCCGGAGGTGCTGCTGTCCGGGGACCACGCCCGCGTGGCGCAGTGGCGGCGCGAACAGGCGCTGTTCTTGACGTGGCGGCGGCGCCCGGAGCTGCTGGCCGCAGCCAGCCTGACCGACGAGGAGCGGCGGTTGATCGAGCGGTTCGAGCGCGGCGAGACGCCGTCGTAGACGGCGGCCGCGCAGCGATAGAAAGGGACGATAAGACCATGGACGCGATTCGGATCGTCGAGGCGGGGCAGCTCAAGAAGGACCGGCAGGGGTTTGACCCCGGCGACCAGGTGCGGGTCCACGTGAAGGTCATCGAAGGCGAGAAGGAGCGGACACAGGTCTTCGATGGCACCGTGATCCGCCGGCGAGGCGAGGGCGCCCGTGCCTCGTTCACGGTGCGACGCATCTCCTACGGCGTCGGCGTCGAGCGTACCTTCCCGCTCCACTCGCCACGCATCGAACGGGTGGATGTGGTCCGTCACGGCCGCGTGCGGCGCTCCAAGCTCTACTATCTCCGCTCGCTCGCCGGCAAGGCCGCGCGGCTCCGCGAGAAGCGGGTGAACGTGGTCCCGACCACGACCGCCACCCCGACCGAGTAGAGCGCGCCCCGCCGCGCGTGACGCCGCCTCCCTCGGCGCCGTACCGCTTCGAAGCGCAGGCCTGGCGCACGGGCGTGACCCGCGTCGCCGGTCTCGATGAGGCCGGGCGTGGGCCGCTCGCCGGTCCCGTGGTGGCGGCGGCGGTGATTCTCGATCCCGGCCGCCGGGTTCGCGGCGTCGCTGATTCGAAGCTCCTCACCGCCGAGCGGCGGGAGGAGCTGTTCGCGGTCATCTACGAGCGCGCCGTCGCCGTCGGCCTCGGCATCGTCGATCACATCACCATCGATCGCGTCAACATCCTGCAAGCGACGAAGCGGGCGATGGCGGAGGCCATCGGCGCGCTTGCGATCACGCCCGAGCTCGTGATCACGGATTTCGTCTCCGTTCCCGCGCTAACGTGCCCGCAGCGCAACATCGTGGACGCCGACGCGCGCTGCGCGACGGTGGCGGCCGCATCGATCGTGGCCAAGGTCACCCGAGACCGCCTGATGCTCGAGGCCGACAAGCAGTTCCCGGAGTACGGCTTCGCCCGCCACAAGGGCTACGGCACCGCCGATCATCTCGCCGCGCTGGACCGCTACGGCGCCTGTCCGATTCATCGACGCTCGTTCTCCGGCGTGTGGCGTCAGGGCGAGCTCTTCGTCCTCGACATGGGGGGAGGAATGGCCCGCCATCCTCCCCCGTCGCTCGACGTGCCCAGGCAAAGCCGTGGCGCACCTCGATAGGACCGTCTCGGATTCGCGGCATTGGCGCGCACGCCGTTGCGCGCTATATCGGGCCGTGGGCGACACACGGCGTCAGACCGGCGCGGCGGCGGAGACGGCGGCCGCGGCGTTTCTCGAGGCCGCCGGGCTCCGTGTGATCGAGCGCAATGTCCGATTCGCGCACGGCGAGATCGATCTCGTGTGCCGCGACGGCGACGTGGTGGTCTTCGTCGAGGTGAAGTGCCGGCGCGCGCGCTGGGGCGACGCACCGGCCGCCGCCGTCTCGGCGCTGAAGCAATGGCGGCTCACACGCCTGGCCCATCACTATCTGAAGTGGCGCCGGCTCGGCGAGCCGCGCTGTCGGTTCGACGTCGTCGCGGTCACCGTCGAGACCACGGGGGACTTCAGCCTGCGCCACCTGCGCGGCGCATTCGAGGCGGCCGAGCGATAGCGTGGCGATTCGGGTACAATTCGGGCCCCATGCCTCTTCGGTGGGACGCGCACCGCTCGGCTCTTTCCTCCATCAGCGAGGCCATCGGACGCACGCCGCTCGTTCGCCTGAACCGCGTGACGGCGGCCGTGCGGCCCGCCGTGTACGTGAAGGTCGAGTGGTTCGGACCGAGCGGCAGCTTGAAGGACCGGATCTACCTGCACATGTTCGAGCGGGCGGAGGCGCGCGGCGAGCTGCGCCCCGGCATGCGCGTGCTCGAGTGCTCGACGGGCAACGCCGGCATCGCCTGCGCGTTCATCGCAGCCGTCAAGGGCTATCGCTGCACAATCGTCATGCCGGCCGGGATGAGCGACGAGCGCAAGAAGATCATGCGCGCGTACGGCGCCGATCTCGTCTTCACGCCCGGCGGCGAGAGCGACGTCGATCTCTCCCTGAAGCGGCTCGCGGAAATCCGCAGCGGCGACCCCACCGGCTACTGGGTGCCCGGGCAGTTCTCGAACACCGACAACGTCGACGCCCACCTGCGGACGACGGGGCCGGAGATCTGGGAGCAGGCCGGCGGTGTGGTGGGCGCCTTCATCGCGGCGCAGGGCAGCGGGGGCACGCTCACGGGCGTCGGCCGGTACCTGCGTGAGCGCGATGGTCGCGTGCGCCTTTACGCCGTCGAGCCCGACGAGTGCGCGCTGCTCGCTCGACGGGCGTGGGGACCGCACGGCATCGAGGGGATCGGCGACGGCTTCATCCCCGACAACCTCGACGTATCGCTCCTGACCGGCGTGGTGACCACCACCACCGAGGAATCGGTCACCATGGCGCGCCGCCTCGCCGCCGAAGAAGGTCTCTTCTGCGGCATCTCGACCGGCTGCAACGTGGCGGCGGCGCTGAAGCTGGCCATTCGCCATCCGGAGCTGCCGTCGATCATCACAATGGCCAATGACACGGGGCAGCGCTACTTCACCACGCCGCTCTGCGGCGAGGCCAAGCACGTCGACGTTCCCGAGCGCGACCATCCGATGGACACGAAGACCCGTGACGAGCTCGACCGCTGGCAGGCGAAGTGGGAGATCCTGACCTGAGACCGGCGGACTGGGACTTCATCGCCGCGCGGCGGCGGTTGGAGTCCAAGGCAAAGTCGGCGGGCGACAAGCTGACCTCCCTCGAAGACGCGGTGGCGAAAATCGCCGATGGCGATCGCGTCGCCGTGGGCGGCTGCCTGTTCTCGCGCACGCCCATGGCGCTCGTGCGCGAAATCCTGAGAGCGCGCCGCACGCGGCTCACGCTCGTGCGCAACCTCATGTGTACCGAAGGCGAGTTCATGATGACGGCCGGGGCCGTCGAGCGCGTCATGACCGCGTGGATGTCGATCGGGCTGCCGTGGGGGGTGTCGAAGATCATGCGGCACCACGTCGAGAGCGGGGCGGTGGCGCTCGAGGAATGGAGTCATCTCGCCCTCGGCCTGCGCTTTCGCGCGGCGGCCATGGGCGTCCCGTTCGTGCCGTCGCTGACCATGCTCGGCTCGGACCTCGTCGGCGTCGGCGGCATGAAGACGGTCGTCGACCCGTATACGGGCGAGGCGATGGCGGCGATCCCCGCGCTGTTTCCGGAGGTGGCGATCCTCCACGTCCACCGCGCCGATCGCTTCGGCAACGCGCAGATCGACGGCTATCCGCACATGGACGCCGACATCGCGCGTGCCGCCGCCACCGTGCTGATGACCGCGGAGGAGATCATCACCGAGGACGAGACGCGACGGCATCCGGATCGCACGGTCATCCCCGGCTTCCTCGTCGACGCCCTCGTGCACGTGCCGTTCGGCTCCTACCCGCACGAGTGCTACGGACTCTACGAGGCCGATTACGACCACTTCGCCGCCTACACCGGCGCCATCGACACCGGTGGGCCGCTGGCGGTCGTGGACTACCTCGAGCGCTACGTCCACGCGCCCGCCACCTACGACGACTATCTCGAGCTCTTCGGCGGCGAGCGACTGGCGCAGCAGCGCGCGCGCGCGCGCGAGCTGACCACGTGACGCCCACGCCGTCGGAGCTCCTCGCGGTCATGGCCTCGCGGGTCCTGCGTGACGACACGACGGTCTTCGCCGGCGTCGGCGTGCCACTGCTGGCCGCTGCGCTGGCGCAGCAGCGGCACGCGCCGAAGCTGACCATGGTGATCGAGGGCGGCATCATCGGCCCGCGCATCAAGCCGGGACGCCTGCCCGTCTCGACGAACGAGATGCGGGCGGCTCACCGCGCGCAGATGCTGCCGGGCATCACCGACACGTTCCTCTTCGCCCAGCGCGGCTTTCTCGACTACGGCTTCATGGGCGGCGCGCAGATCGATCAGTACGGCAACGTCAACACGAGCGTCCTCGGCACCGACTACTGGAAGCCCAAGGTCCGGCTGCCCGGCACCGGCGGTGCCAACGACATCGCCTCGCTGTGCCGAGAGGTCATCATCGTGACCACTCACGAGCGGCGGCGCTTCGTGCCCAAGGTCGACTTCGTCACCAGCCCGGCCTGGCTCGACGGCGGCGACACCCGCCGGCGGGCCGGTCTGTTCTTCGGCGGCGTCTCGCGCGTGGTGAGCACGCTCGGCATCTTCGGCTTCGATCCCGCGACGCGCCGCATGCGGGTGGACGCCCTGCACCCGGGTGTCACGCGAGCCCAGGTCCAGGAGCACACGGGGTTCCCGCTGCTCGACGCGCCGGAGATCACCGAGACGGCGCCGCCGACGGCGGACGAGCTCGAAATGCTGCGTGCCCTTGATCCCGAGCGCCGCTTCCTCGGCTAGCAAGGAGAACGTCTCGTGCACGTCGGTCTCGCCATCAAGAACTTCGTCGGGCCCACCGAGGCGCCCGACATCGACGAGCTCTTTCGCTACGCCGCGCGCGCCGAGGCGCTCGGCTTCGAATCGCTGTGGGCGTGGGATCACGTGATCCTCGGCGTCGAGCCTTCGTTTCCGATCCTCGATGCCGTCGGCACGCTCACCGCCATCGCCGCCCGCACGTCACGCATCAAGCTCGGCACCGGTGTGCTCGTGCTGCCGTTGCGCAATCCGACGGTCGCCGCCAAGACGATCGGCACGCTCGACGTCATCTCCAAGGGCCGGCTCATTCTCGGCGTGGCGGCCGGCTGGTACGCGCGCGAGTTCGACGCGGTCGGCGTTCCGTTCAAGCAGCGCGGTCGACTGTTCGAGCGAAACTTCGACATCCTCACGCGGCTCTGGACGGAGGACCGCGTCACCCTGCAGACCGACGAGTTCAATCTCCGGGAGGCCGTCATGCGCCCACGCACGGTGCAACGGCCCCGCCCGCCGATTCTCATCGGCGGCTACGTGGACGCCGTCCTGAAGCGAGTGGCGACGAGGGGCGACGGCTGGCTGACATATTTCTACACGCCGGACTCGTACCGCACATCGTGGGAGAAGATCCTGGCCTTCGCGCGCGAGGCGGGCCGCGATCCACGGACACTGACCGGCACCAACCAGCTGGCGATCCTCGTCGGCGGCTCGCGCGCCGAAACCGAGGCGCCGATGCGGCAGTGGCTGCAGACGGAGTGGGACGTGGCCGCCTGGAGCGAATCGACGATCGAGCACGCGATCCGCGGTAGCGTCAAAGAATGCGTGGAGCAACTGCGCGCGCACGCCGCCAGCGGCGTCGACCGCCTGATCCTCATCCCGTACCGCTATCAACCCGAGCAGGTCGAGATCATCGCGCGGGAGATCCTGCCCGCGCTCACCCGCTGAGCGCCAAGTGGAGGACCGCATGACAGCCACGCACGACATCGTGGTCGAGGACGTCGAGTATCTCCGTCATGGCGGAAGCGCGCTGCTCGCCCGGATCTTCAAACCGCGCGCGTCCGGCCCGCTTCCGATGATCGTCGATCTCCACGGTGGCGCATGGTGCCGCGGCGATCGGCTGAGCGACACGGCCATCAACGAGGCGCTGGCGGGGAGCGGGGTAGTGGTCGCCGCCCTGGACTTCCGCATGCCGCCGGTGGCCGCCTACCCGGCGTCGCTGGCCGACATCCACTACGGCATCCGCTGGCTGAAGACGCGCGCGGCCGATCTCGGCGGTCGCGCCGATCGCGTTGGCGTGCTCGGCGTGTCGAGCGGCGGCCATCAGGGCATGCTGCTCGCCATGCGCCCGGATGATCCGCGGTACGCGGCGCTGCCGCTGGCTGGCGGCGCGGACGCCCGGGTCGCCTGCGTCGTGCTGTGCTGGCCGGTGATCGATCCGCTGGCGCGTTATCGATACGCCAAGGCGCTGAAGGCCAAGGGCCAGCCGTATCCCGAAATCGTCGACCGCGTCCTGCCGTGCCATGATGAGTACTGGAAGACTGAGGCCGCCATGGCCGAGGGCAACCCCGTGCAGGCGCTCGAGCGCGGCGAGACGGTGGAGCTGCCGCCAGCGCTCTACCTGCAGGGCACGCGGGACGTCGCCCATCCCCGACCGGATCTCGATCGCTTCGTGGCGCAGTATCGCAAGGCGGGCGGCCGCGTCGAGCTGGAGCTTTTCGACGGCGAGGCCGAAGGCTTCATCAACAGGAACGCCGGCTCGCCGGCGGCGAAGAAGGCGCTGGACGCCATCGTCGCCTTCGTGCACGCAGCACTGGCGTGACGCCGGCGCATCGCGCGCTTCTCGACCGCATCCGCGCGACGACGACCGTCGTGCGCGAGGCGGTGGAGGTCGCGAGGCGTGGCCGGTTCACGGAGCCGCCGCACCCCGGGGAATGGTCGGCGCTCGAGACGTTGACGCATCTTCGCGACGTCGTGGTGCACGTGTACGGCCTGCGCCTCCGACGCCTGCTGTACGAGGAGGCGCCGGTCTTCGCCGACTTCGACGAGGAAGGTTACCGCCGCGCGAGCCTCGCCCGCGGGGAGAGCGCCGAGCAACTGCTCGACTCCATCGTCGGCGAGCACGAGCAGCTCGCACGGCTGCTCGAGACACTCCCGGACGAGGCGTGGGGCCGTGCCGGGCGCCATCCCTCGCTCGGCACGATGTCGATCGAGTTCCTCGCGCAGCGTGTCGGCGAGCATGCCGAGGAGCACGCGGCGCAGATCACCACGGCGGCGCGCGGCGCGTGAGCGACCGGACGGAAGCGTTCGAGCGGGTGCTCGCGCTCGAGCGCGGCCGCACCGCCCTGCTGGTGGTCGACATGCAGCGCGGCTTCGTCGAGCCCGGCCAGGCCATGGAAGTGCCGCCGGCCCGGGACACCGTTCCCGTCATCCGTGGGCTGCTGGAGGCGTTTCGCACGGCACGCTTGCCCGTCGTCTTCACGGCCTTCGTGTACTCGCCCAGCGTGCCGTTGCTCGTCGGCGAGCTGCACCCCGAGCACAGGCCGGCCGCGCCGGGTGCGCCCGGCGGCTTCGGCCGCCCGTCCTCGTGCTGCCTCGAGGGCGACGCGAGCGCCGACGTCATCGCGGCGCTCGCGCCCCGAGACGGCGAAGCGGTCGTTCACAAGCGATGGTACGACGCCTTCGCCGGGAGCGAGCTCGACGGCGTGCTCCGCGCACGCGAGGTCACATCGCTCGTGGTGACTGGAACGATGACCGACATCTGCGTCCTCGCCACCGTCGTCGGCGCCTTCAACCGGGAATACCGGGTCACCGTAGTCGACGATGCGGTGTCGACGCTCTGGCCGGAGATCCAGCGCGCGACCCTGGACATCATTGGCCGAGCGTTCGGCCGCGTCGTATCATCGAAGTCGGTCATCGACACGCTCACGACCTGGAGGTAGCGATGCGCGAGGGACTCACGTTCTCGGGGATCATGCCGGCCAACATCCTGCCGTTCCGGGCCGACCTCTCCATCGACGAACCCGCGTATCGCAAGCACCTGCGCTGGCTCGCCGAGACACCCGGCGTGACCGGCATCGTGGCCAACGGCCACGCCGCCGAGGTCGCGTCACTGTCGCGCGAGGAGCGCCAGCGAACGCTCGCCATCGCCCTCGACGAGGTGCGGGGCGTGTGCCCCATCGTCGCCGGCGTGTACACGGACGGCACGGCGGAAGCGGTCGCGCTGGCGCGCGATGCGCGGGACGCCGGCGCCGCCGGCGTGCTGCTCTTCCCGCCGACGCTCTTCATGTGGGGCGCGCAGTTGAAGCCCGACATGGTTCTCCGGCACTACCGTGAGGTGGCCACGGTCGGCCTGCCGATCATCGCGTTCGAGTACCCGCCCGTCAGCGGCATCGGTTACTCGCCGGAGACGCTCGCGCGGCTCGCCGAGATTCCGCAAGTGGTCGGCATCAAGGAATGGTCGAACGACATCGTGGCCTTCGAGCAGAACCTCCGCGCGGTGCGGTCGACCGGCCGGCCGGTGGCCATGCTGTCGTCGTTCACGATGTCGCTCCTGGCGACGTTCCTGCTCGGCGCCGACGGCGCGATCTCGGGGATGGGCAGCGTGACGGCCGACCTTCAGGCGGAGCTCTTCGCCGCCTGTCAGAAGGGCGACGTGGACGGCGCGCGCCGGATCAACGACCGGCTGGAGCCGCTCGTGCGCGTGTTCTACGCGCCGCCGTTCGTCGACATGCACAACCGGATGAAAGAGGCGCTGGTGCTGCTCGGGCGGATCCCGGCCGCCCACGTCCGGCCCCCGCTGACGCCCATCCCCGCCGCCGAGCGGGACGCGATCGCCCGCGCGCTGGCACTGGCGCGGCTCGGCTGACGGCGCCGCCGCCGCACCGCGCACGGAACTCGAGCCGCCGAAGGCGCGTTCCTCCGTCGAGCACGGCGCACGGAACGGCGGGCGCGTCACGCCGCCGGGCAGGACATGTGCTATTCTCGCGACCCTGATCCCCGAATCGCAACGAAATAGGGGAAAAGACGCACACTTTCGCGCCGGTCGGCCGTCGCGCCGGCGCGGTACATCCAGGAGGAGTGTCATGGCGGAACGCTGGCAAGACGCCCCGTGGGCGAAGGACATGTGGTGGAGCGGCAAGACATCGCGGCGGACGTTTCTGGGTCTGTCGGCGACGGCGGCCGGCGCCATCGGCGCGACGCTCCTCGTTCCCGCGCCGTGGCGTGAGGCGTTCGGCCAGGCCAAGCCGTACAAGATCGGCACGATGCAGCCACTAACCGGCGCCGCCGCCGCCGGCGGCATCACCGCGCTCGTGGGCACGCAGATGGCGGTCGATCGAATCAACAAGGCGGGCGGCGTCAACGGCCGGCCCATCGAGCTGATCGTGGAAGACTACCAGTCCAAGCCGGACACCGGTCGGCGCAAAGCGGAGAAGCTCGCCGTCGAGGACAAGGTCGACGCGCACCAGGGCGGCTTCCTCTCCAACGTCTGCCTCGCATGCGTCCCGGTCTGGGAAGAGCACAAGATCGTCAACATGATCGGTGTCTGCCTGGACACGACGCTCACCACGTCGAAGTGCAGCCGCTACACGTTCCGGCCGTTCGACTATGCGCCGGCACAGGCGGTGGCCATGGCCCCGTATCTCGTCGGCAAGATGGGGGCGAAGAAGTGGCACATCGCCTACGCCGACTACGCGTGGGGCCAGGCGACGAAAGACGCCTACGGCGACCAGATCAAGAAGGCCGGTGGTGAGGTCGTCGGCACCACGGGCATCCCGCTCGGCACGGCCGACATGACGCCATTCCTGTCGAAGATCAGCGGCAGCTTCGACGGGCTCTTCGGGATCTTCTTCGGCAAGGATGGCGTGACGATCGGCAACCAGGCCTATGATCTCGGCCTCACCAAGAAGTACAAGTGGGCGGGCGATGGCGCCATCGCGGAATCGACCAACCTGCCCGCGCTCGGCAACAAGATCGAGGGCTTCGTCGGCATCAACCGCTACGTGCCGGTGCTCGACAAACCGCTCGACACGCCCGCGCACAAGAAGTTTTTCGAGGAGGCCAAGGCGCGGCTGGCGAAGGTCGATCCCACGGGACCGCTGCCGGATCGCTACGTGCAGGCGAACTTCGAGGCGATGAACTTTCTCAAGCTCGGCATCCAGAAGTCCGGCTTCCGCGGCCGCGAGGATACCGACAAGCTGATCGCGGCCCTCGAGGGCATGGAGGTCAAGGAGGGCGACGACTTCCCGCAGGGCGACAAGACGCTCCGGAAGGAAGACCACCAGGCCTTCATCCGCGAGTTCATCTTCGACATCAAGAACGGCAAGCACCACATCCTGGAGGTGGTGCCGAAGGAGAAGACGGTCTTCCCGCCGGCGTGCACCTTCCCCAAGGCGTGACGTCCGCGACGGGGATCCTCCGAACCGACGGCTTGACCGTTCGGTTCGGAGGCCTCACCGCCCTCAACAACGTCTCGCTCTCCGTGCCACCAGGAGAGATTCGCGCGGTGATCGGTCCCAACGGCGCCGGCAAGTCGACCTTCTTCAACTGTCTGACCGGCGTCATCCGCCCGACCGCCGGTCGCATCGTGTTCAACGACGAGGACGTCACGGGCCTGCCGCCGTACTTGATCTCGCGCAAGGGGCTCGCCCGCTCCTACCAGATCACCAACATCCTGCCCGGGGCCACCGTGCTCGAGAACGTGCGGATCGCCGCCCAGTCGCGCCGGCACAACTGGAGGATGCTGCGCCATCACCGCGCGTACACCGACGTGCTGGACCGGGCGCATCGCGTGCTCGCGTCCGTCGGCCTCGACGGCAAGGCGGCCGAGCTCGCCGCGAACCTGTCGCATGGCGAGCAGCGGACGCTCGAGATCGCCATCGCGCTGGCGACGGAGCCGAAGGTACTCTGCCTCGACGAGCCGACGGCGGGCATGAGCGTGGCCGAGACGCACCACACGGTGGAGCTGATCCGTCACATCGCGACGAACCTGACGATCCTGATCGTCGAGCACGATATGGAAGTGGTGATGGGCCTCGCCTCCGCCATTACCGTGCTGCACTACGGTGAGGTCCTGGCCGAGGGCGCGCCCGCCGAGATCCAGGCCAACGCCCGGGTCCAAGAAGTGTATCTGAAGATCTGATGCTCTCCCTGCGCGAGGTCCACGCTCACTATGGCAAGTCGCACGTGCTGCACGGCGTGACCATCGACGTGGGCCCCCGGGAGGTGGTCGGTCTGCTCGGGCGCAACGGGGTGGGCAAGTCCACGACGCTCAAGACGATCATGGGGCTCGTGCGTGCGTCCGATGGGAGCGTGACCTTCGAGGGCCGCGATCTCATCGGGGTGGCCACGTATAGGCTGCCCGCGCTGGGGATCTCCTACGTTCCCGAGGACCGACGCGTCTTCCGGCTGCTCACCGTGCTCGAAAATTTGCGGACCGGCCTCGACCGAGCCGGGATGACGCCGGAACGCCGGCAGGCGCTGCTGGCGAAGGTCTACGACTACTTCCCCGTGCTCCGCGAACGGCGTCACCAGGCGGGCGGCACACTCTCCGGCGGCGAGCAGCAGATGCTCGCCATCGCTCGCGCGATGGTGCTCGAGCCGAAGATCATCCTGCTGGACGAGCCGACCGAAGGACTCATGCCGCGGATGGTCGGTCAGATCCGCCAGATCATCGAGATCCTCAACAAGGAAGGCGTCGCGATCTTGCTCGTCGAGCAGAACGTGCCGCTCACCCTGGCCGTCTCCGATCGAGTTTACATCATGGAGAAGGGCGCCGTGCGGCACCAGGCCACGGCCGCCGCGCTGCGCGCCGACGACGCCGTCATCCATCAATACCTGGGGGTCTAGCGTGGCGCTCGACCAGTTTCTCGTGCAGACCGTGAACGGCCTCGTGAGCGGCATGATCCTGGCGCTCGTCGCTTCGGGACTCACCCTGATCTTCGGAATCATGGACGTGGTGAACTTCGCCCACGGCGACCTGCTCATGCTGGGCGCCTTCGTCGGGTCGGGCGTGTTCATGTCGAGCGGCAACTTCTGGGCCGCGCTGATCTCGGCGGTGGTCGTCATCGCCGCGCTCGGCGCGCTGCTGCAGGTGACCACCCTCCGGCCGCTCCTCGGCCGAGACCCGCTGACCACCATCCTGGCGACGTTCGGCATTTCGCTGGTGCTGCAGAACTACGCGCTGTGGCAGTGGGGTCCGTCGGCGCGGAAGATCTCCGAGCCGATCACCGGTCAGTTTCAACTGCTGTATCTGCAGTACCCCGTGTACCGGATCGCCATCGCCCTGCTGTCAGCGGCCATCATCGGGGGCCTGTGGCTCTTCATGAAGTACGGCACCTACGGCATCTGGATCCGTGCCACGACCCAGGATCGCGTGATGGCCTCCGCCATGGGCATCCCCGTCCCCGTCGTTCACGCCGCCGTGTTCGCCATCGGTGCCGGCATGGCGGCGGCGTCCGGCGTGCTCTTCGCGCCGATGGTCGGCGTCACGCAAACGATCGGCCTCGACTTCACCCTGCGCGCGTTCGTGGTGGTCGTCGTCGGGGGCATGGGGAACCTGGGCGGGTCGATCCTCGCGTCGATCTTCGTCAGCCTGCTCGAGGCCTACGCGTCGCTGTTCGTGAGCCCGGCTCAGGCGGTCATCGTGTCGTTCATCGTCCTCGTGCTCACGCTCCTCTTCCGGCCGACCGGTCTGTTCGTACCGACGCCGAAGTAATGGCGCCGGCGCACCCGGGAGCGCGAGGATACTGGATCGGCTTCGCCGTCGTCCTGGCGGGCCTCATCGTGGCGCCGCTCGTGCTGCCCGAATTCTGGCGGCGCTTCGTGACCGAGATCCTGATCTGGGGCCTCCTCGCGATGTCGTCGGACATCCTCATCGGCTACACGGGGATGGTGTCCTTCGGCCACTCCGCGTTCTTCGGCCTCGGCATGTACGGAGCGGCGGCCGCGCTGCTGAGCGTGCGGCCGCCGAATCTCTGGCTGGCCCTGCTCTACGGTCTGGTGGCGGCGGCGGTGGTGGCCGCGTTCGTGGCGTATTTCTCGACGCGTTTGCGCGATATCTACTTCTCCATCACGACGCTCGTGTTCTCGCAGATCTTCTACGTGATCATCTTCACGTGGACGGAAGTCACCGGCGGTGAGAACGGCCTGAATTTCCGCCAGCCGCCCTTCAGCATTCCCGGCGTGCTGTCGGCGGCGTTCACGCCGGTGACGCTGCACTGGTTCGTGCTGGCGGTGGTGACGGTGTCCTACGTGCTGCTGCGGCGCATCACCCAGTCGCCGTTCGGCATGGTGCTCCAGTCCATCCGGGAGAACGAGCCCCGGACACGGGCCATCGGGTATCCCGTCGAGCGCTACAAGATCGTGGCCGTGATGCTGTCCGGCGTCTTCGCGGGGCTGGCGGGTGTCCTCTACGCCGTGCAGAACCGCTTCGCCGCGCCGGACTTCGTCTTCTTCATCGTTTCCGGCGAGGTGGTGATCTTCAACGTGATGGGCGGGATGGGGACGCTGGCGGGACCCGTGGTCGGCGCGACATTCTTCTTCGTGCTGCGGGAGGTCTTCTCCCGCTACTTCACGCAGTACTATCTCATCCCGGTCGGCATCATCTTCACGCTGATGGTGATCTTCCTGCCACAGGGCATGCTCGGGTTCCTTCGCCGCCGCCTGAACCAGTAGGTTTCGGAGAGGCGCGGTGATTCCTGCCCCTCGTCGGCGGGTCAGCCAAAGCGTGCGTCGTGCCCCGGCTCCGGCGACGCGTCCGGCATGAGCGGGAGCACGAGCCGGAAGGTCGTCCCGATCCCCGGTGTGCTCCGGACGTCGATGGAGCCCCCGTGATCCTCGATGATCTTGTGCGTGAGCGCGAGCCCCAAGCCCGTGCCGCTCTCCTTCGTCGAAAAGAACGGATTGAAGACACGGTCGACGACAATCGGGGGAATGCCGACCCCGCTGTCCTCGATCTCGATCGCTACCCGCCGCCCGGCGCCGGCGCGGCCGGCGGCGGCGGTCTCGCTGTCACTCCAGCCGGCCCGGAGCACGAGGACGCCCCCGCTCGGCATGGCGTCGAGCGCGTTCGTCACGAGGTTCACGAGCGCCTGGTACAACGCCTCCTGGTCGGCCCAGATCGTGGGCAGATCCCGCGCATAGTCACGCTCCACGTGGACGTGCTGCGCCTCGATGCGCGTCCCGTACAGCTCCACGGTGCGCTCCAGGAGCGTCGGCACGCGCAACGGCTTGAAGGTCAATCGTGCGGGACGCGCCAGCTCGAGCAGGCCCTCGACGATACTGTTGATGCGCTCGAGCTCCCGGGGCACCACCGTCTGGAACTTCTGCCGGAAGTCGCTGTCGTCGAACGCGCGCGTCAGCCGGCGGCTGAACGTCAGCAGTGACGTCAGCGGGTTCTTGATCTCGTGCGCGAGCGCGGCGGCCAGCTCACCGACGGCGGCCAGGCGGTCCGAGCGGCGTAGTCGCTCCTCGAGATGCCGGACGCGTGTCAGATCACGGAAGACGCCGACGACGCCGAGTTCCTTGCCTTCGCTGCCCCGGAGCGGCGAGACGCTCAGCTCCACGGGCACTCCCCGCCCGCCGCGACGCCGGAGCGTCAGCGTGGTTCCGAGCACCGGCATCCGGCTGGCGAGCGTCTCCATCAGCACCTCGGCGAGCTCGGGCGTCTGGGCGAACACCTCGGTGCAGTAGCGCCCCACGACTTCCCCGGTGAAGAAGCCGGTCAGTAGCTCGGCGGCGGGATTCAGGGTCACCACGCGACCGTCGAGGTCGACGGTCACGATGCCACTCGTGAGCGAGGCGAGGATGTTGTCGGTGTACCCCTTCAGATCGGCCAGCTCCTCGAGTCCGTGCCGCAGCTCCGTGTTGGCGTTCTCGAGCGCGGCGTGCTGGCGTGCGAGCTCGGCGGCCATGTGGTTGAAGGCCACGGCCAGGTGGCCGATCTCGTCGTCCGTGGCAGGCTCGATCCGCTGGTTGAGCTCGCCGCGCGAGATGGCGACGGCACCGTTTGCCAGCTGCTGGACGGGGCGCGAGATCCGGCGGGCCACGACCGCCGCCGCGCCGGCGGCCACCAGCGTCGTCACCAGCATCAGCAGCGCCAGCTCCGAGCGCGTGCGCGCGATCTGCGAGTGCATCCGCGCCTTGGACAGGCCGACGCGCACGGTGCCCCACTTCTGGTCGTTGACGAGCACGGGAACCGCGAAGTCATAGGCGGGCCCGCGGCGACGGTCGAGCGTGTCCTGGCGCAATGGCTCGAGCGTGCGGGCGGCCGCGCGGTCGACGTCGCCTGGCAGTATCTCCCCCACCCGCGCGGCGTTCCGGCTGTGGGCGGCCACCTTGCCCTCGGAGTCCAGCACCACGGCGTAAACGACGTCGGCCTCGCCGGCCACCCGCGCCACGCTCTGCTCGAGCGCCGTGTAGTTGTAGAGCAGCAGCGGGCCGTACGACATCGCGGCCAGGTTACGCGCCAGCACCGCGCCGCGGCGCTCGGTTTCTTCGATGATCGCGCCGCGCTGATGACGCTCGACCATGAAGATGAGCCCGGCCATGACGGTGGCGATGACGAGGACCGTGCCGACGGAGAGGCGCGCCGTGAGCGAGCGGAAGCGCAGCGCCTTCATCGCGCGAGCCACACCTTGCGAAATGGAATGTACGCATCGCCGAGACCGCTGACCTCCACATCGCGCACGTATGGCTGAAAGATCCGCTCGTAGGAATAGTGCCACACGGGAAGGATCGGCGCGTCGTCGAGAACGGCCTGCTCGACCCGTCGGTACAACTCGACCCGCCGCGTGACGTCGGGCTCGTTGCGGGCGCGCACGAGAGCGGCGTCGACACGCGGATTCACGTAGCCGGTGAAGTTCCGGGAGCTCTGTGAGTGAAACAGCTTGAAGAGAAAGTTGTCCGGGTCCGGGATGTCGGCGTACCAGGCGTACTGGAACACGGGCACACGGCGCTCTGCGAGCAGGCGGGAGAAGGCGGGCCAGTCTGTCTGGTACTGGAACTCCGCCTGCACGCCCACCGCTTTGAGGTTTTCGCGGATCAGGTCATGCTCGCGGACGATGCCCTGGTGACGCACGCTCGACCAGATCGCGATGGGCGAAAGACCGCGTCCTCCCGGATAGCCGGCCTGCGCGAGCAGCTCGCGTGCGCGTTCTGGGTCATAGGCGTAGCCGACAACCTTCGGGTTGTACCCCTGGGTACCAGGAGGCAGGATGCCGCGCGCCACGATGTGGCGCCCGAAAAACACCTCGTCGATGATGGCGTCGCGGTCGATGGCGTGGTTCAGCGCTTGCCGGACCAGCCGGTCGTCGAGCGGCTTCAGTCGTGTGTTGAACCCGTAGAAACGCACGGAGAGTAGTGAGCGCTTCATGTAGCCTTCACCGGCGGCCGCGATGGCGCGGCGGTAGTCACGGAGTGGCGGAGGCGCGTCTTCCAGGTGACCGCGCTGGAATTCCTCGTACACTGTGTCCCAGTTCGATCCAGGGAAAATACGATAGACGAGCCGTCCGAGCCGCGGCGCACCTGCGAAATAGTCCCGGTTTGCGTCCAATCGGATCTCGCGCCCACGGTCCCACTTCACGAACCGAAACGGACCAGTGCCGACGGGCGCGATGCCGAACGCATCGTCCCCTTTCTGCTCGACGACGTCGCGCGGGACGATCTTGGCGTGACCGACAGCCAGGACGGAGACAAACGGGACCAGGGCCTCGGTGAGGATCACTTCCACGGTGTAGCGATCGACGGCCGTCAGCCCCGAGATGGCTTTGGCCCGCCCTTCTCGGTACTCGACGGCGCCCTTCACGTTGAGGAAGAGATCGCCCGCGGTCGAGCCGATCTTCGGATTGACGAGGCGCGTGAGCGAGTAGACCACATCGTCGGCCGTCATCTCGCGGCCGTGATGGAATTTAACTCCGCGACGAAGGTTGAACGTCCACACCAGACCATCCCGGGACGCTTTCCAATGCTGGGCCAGCGCCGGCGTGACTGTCAGCGTTCGGTCAAACTGCACAAGGCCGTCGAAGAGCTGTTGCGACACCGAGCGGCTATAGATGTCGGAGACACGCGCCGGATCGAGCGTTGCGGGATCGTTGCCAAGCGGACGACGATACACGTGCTCTGCGCCCCAGGCGGGCACGAGCATGGCCGCATAGAGGACCACCACGACGAGGAATAAAGGGGGGCGCCGTGCGCCCCCCTTTGTTCCGATCATGAGGAGGAGTCTCCTAGTCGCCGCCGCCGCCGTCCGCCGTTCCGATGGCCTGGAAGACCTGGGTGGAGCCGGTCGTACCGGACTCGATCACGGGAGCCGCGAGGAGGAACGAGGCGAGCGCAACCACGAGTGCAAGAACCTTGATCATCGAACTTTCCCCTTTCGGGCCGCTGGCGGTCCTCACCATGAGGAGCGCACTGGCCTGTCGGGGCAGCCGAGAGAGCAAGTCGATCGCCAGACCGCGGGTGGCGTCGGAGCCCGCGACAACAGACGCATTGGGACTGATCGGACCCGGGGGCATCGGCCGGCGCTGGCCAGTGACTGTGCATCGCCGCCTGACCGGGTGGCCCGTTACTGGGCGCCGCGATCCTCGCGATCGGCATCGCTCATCTTCCAGCGGGCGAGCTTGACCTTCAGCGAGTTCCGGTGCAAGCCGAGCACACGGGCCGCCTCGCTGACGTTCCCGCGCGCCTCCTCGAGCACGCGCTGCACGATCAGGCGTTCAAAGCGATCGCTCGCCTCGTTGAGGTCGACACGGCGCTTGTCGGAGGTCGAGCCGGGCCGAGTCGGCGAGATGGTCAGGTCGAGCGGCAGGTCGGCGGCGCTGATGAGCGGTCCATCGACGAGGACGACCGTGCGTTCGACGATGTTCTGCAGCTCGCGCACGTTGCCCGGCCACGCGTAGGAGGCGAGTGCCGCCAGCGCGTCCGGGGTCAAGGCCTCGATCCGCTTGTTGCACTCGTGGTTGTAGCGGCGGATGAAATGGTCGACCAGGAGCGGCAGGTCCTCGATCCGCTCCCGTAGCGGCGGGACGGTGATGGGCACCACGTTGAGCCGGTAGAAGAGATCCTCACGAAACGCGCCGCTCGCCACCGCGCGCTTGAGATCGAGATTCGTGGCCGCCACGATCCGCACGTCGATTTTGATGGCATGGGTGCCGCCCACACGCTCGATCTCCCGCTCTTGCAGCACCCGCAGCAGCTTGGCCTGGACCTCGGGGCGGAGCAGCCCGATCTCGTCCAGGAACAAGGTGCCGCCCTGCGCGAGCTCGAAGCGGCCGAGCTTGCGCTGATGGGCGCCCGTGAAGGCGCCTTTCTCGTGGCCGAAGAGCTCGGATTCCACGAGCGACTCAGGGATGGCGGCCGGATTCACCGGCACGAACGGCTTATCACGACGCGGCCCACGATGATGAATGGCTCGCGCGATCAGCTCCTTGCCCGTCCCGCTTTCGCCGGTGATGAGCACGGTGGTGGTGGTGCGCGCGACTTGCGTGATGAGCCGGGAGAGCTTCTGCATCTCCGGATGCTCGCCCACGATGTCTTCGCGATCGTGCTGACGCGCGAGCTCGCCGCGCAGGAAGGTGACCTCACGCTCGAGGGACCGCTTCTGCAGCGCGCGACGGACCAGCGAGAGGAGCTCGTCCTCGTCGAAGGGCTTGGTGACGTAATCGAAGGCCCCGAGCTTCATCGCCGCCACTGCCGTGCGTACGGTCTTCACCGCGGTGACGAGGATGACCTCCACGCCCTCGTCGAGGGCCTTGAGGCGCTCGAGCACTTCGATGCCGTCCATCTCGGGCAACCGGATGTCGAGGAGCACCAGATCGACGGGGGAGGCGCGAACGGCGTCGAGCGCACGCGCGCCATCCGGGACGTCGATGACCTCGTAGGCGTCCTCGAGCACCAGCCGGAACGACTCGCGTACGTTGGGCTCGTCGTCCACGACCAGGATGACCGGCCGCAGCGTCGCATCCCGTGTCATGAGGCGAGTCACTTTACCACGTATCGAACTGGCGACGTTGACGGCGCCGGCGTGGAGTCTCGACAATGCCGCATGCTCGCGCGCGTGCTCTCGGCGGCGGTCGTCGGAATCGAGGCGGCTCTTGTCAGCGTCGAGGTCGACGTCGCGAGCGGGCTGCCGGTCTACACGACCGTCGGTCTCCCGGACTCCGCCGTCCGAGAAAGCCGTGAGCGCGTACGCGCGGCGATCCGTAACGCGGGATACAACGTCCCGAACGAACGCATCACCGTGAGTCTCGCGCCCGCCGATCTGCGGAAGGAAGGCGGTTCGTTCGATCTCCCGATTGCGCTTGGCATCCTGACGGCCATCGGCATCGTCCGCAAGGACCGGCCGAGCGAATGCGCCGTCGTCGGTGAGCTCGCCCTCGATGGTCAAGTCCAGCCCGTCCGCGGCGCGCTCGCCGTCAGCCTGACCTGCCGCCGGAAAGGCATCCGCATGCTGCTCGTGCCGGCTGACAACGCGTCCGAGGCCGCCGCCGTCGGAGGTATCGAGGTGATCGGGGCCGCGACGCTGCGCGAGGCCGTCGCGTTCCTCAACGGCGACCTCCCGCCGAGTCGATTCGGGCCGCCGGCTCCGCCGAGTCCGCCAGAAGATCTCGATCTGACCGACGTCCGGGGGCAGGCGCACGCCAAGCGCGCGCTCGAGATCTCGGCCGCCGGTGGACACAACGTGCTACTCGTTGGTCCGCCCGGTGCCGGGAAGACGATGCTCGCCCGCCGGCTGGCACCGCTGCTGCCGCCCCTCGACGAGGACGAGGTCCTGGAGGTCTCCACGATCTGGTCGGTGGCGGGCTTGCTCGCCCGGCGGGGCGCGTTGATCCGCACGCGGCCGTTTCGCGCACCACACCATACTGTTTCGGTCGCCGGTCTCGTCGGCGGCGGCCGCCCGCCACATCCGGGCGAAGTGACGCTCGCGCATCGCGGTGTGCTGTTCATGGACGAGCTGCCCGAGTTTCCTCAGCACGTCCTCGAATCACTCCGCCAGCCGCTCGAGGACGGTACCGTGTCGATCGTCCGCGCTGCCGGGGTGAGCGAGTTCCCGGCGCGATTTCAGCTGGTGGCCGCCGCCAACCCCTGCCGGCGCGGCTGTGCGTCGCTGGATCACTGCGTCTGCACGCCCGGCGAGCGGGAACGATACCTCGGTCGGATCTCTGGCCCGCTCCTGGATCGTATCGATCTCCAGGTCGAGCTGCCGGCGGTGGGCGGTGCGGAGTTCGCCGCTGACGGGAAGAGCGACGATACCGCCGCCGTCCGAGCCCGCGTGGCCCGGGCGCGCCAACGCCAGCGCGACCGGCTGGGCCCGGCGGGCGCTCGACTCAATGCCGAGCTCACAGCACGCCAGCTGCGCCGGGTCGGCGCGGTCGCCGTGGAGGCCCATCGGCTCCTCACGGCCGCCATGACGCGGCTCGGCCTGTCCGCGCGCGGGCACGACCGCGCGCTGAAGGTCGCACGGACGATCGCCGATCTCGCGGAATCGCAGACGGTGACGGCCGAGCACTGCGCCGAGGCGCTGCAATATCGTGGCCTCGACCGCCGCTGGCGGCCGTGAAGGCCGTGAGACAATGACGGCCGCCTCGAACCCGGAGCGGAGGGCCGCTATGGCGCACCCTGTCCTCGTCGTCACCGATGTCCAGGAACGGCTCTTTGGCGCTATGGACGCCGAGCGCCGGGATGAGATGGTTCGCAATCTGAAGATCCTGCTGACCGCCGCGCGGCGGCTCGGCACGCCGGTCGTCGTCACCGAGCAGTACCCCAAAGGCCTCGGCCGGACGCTTCCGGAGCTGCGGGTCCTGCTCGACGAGTCGCCGCCGATCGAGAAGACCACGTTTTCGGCCTGTGGCGCGGCGGGCTTCACCGAGCGGGTGGCCGGCCATGCCGCGGAGCCCGTGATTCTGACCGGCGTCGAGGCGCACGTCTGCGTGCTCCTCACCGCTCTCGATCTGCTGAGCAAGGGCTATCGCGTGTCGATCATCGCCGACGCGGTGTGCTCGCGCCGGGAGGCCACGATGGACGTGGGGCTCGCTCAGGCGCGTCAGGCGGGGGCGGTGATCACGTCGACCGAGACCGTCGTGTTCCAGCTGCTGGGCGGCTCGGATACCGAGGCGTTCCGCGAGATCTCGAAGCTGCTGCGCTGAGGGCGACTACCGACGGCCGCGCGGCGGGATGTTCGAGTAGGTGACGGTGCCGTCGCGCGAGATGGTCTGGTAGATCTGGCTCTGCGTCGTGTCACCGCTCCACGGGACGCCGTAGAAGCGCAGGACCTTTCCAACGTAGTCCTGCGTCTCGGGATATGGCGGAATGCCGCCGTACGTCAGCACCGCCTTCTCGCCTGCGTTGTAGGCGGCGATCGCGAGCGGCAAATTCCCAGGAAACCGGTCGATGAGACCACGGAGATGGCGCACGCCGCCGTGAATGTTCTCACGAGGATCGAATGAGTTCCGCACTCCGAGGGTCGACGCAGTCGAAGGCATCAGCTGCATGAGCCCCTGCGCACCCTTGCGGGACACAGCGCGCGGATTGAATCCGGATTCGGCGCGGATCACGGCGGTGACGAGCAGGTCGGGGACACCGTAGCGGCTGGACGCCTCGAGGATCTCGTTCAGATAGGGCCGTGTGTCACCCTTCGGAAGACGCAGCCAGCCCGCCTCCGATCCGGTCGTGACGGCCCCCTCCATGCGGCGATACTGCGGATCGGTTGGAGCGTTGGTGAAGTGGACCGTGCCGTCCGGCGCCTTGAGGCGGTACACCTCCGCGCCAGCCGGAGACGCGGTGACGATCGCAGCGATGACTGCAATCGAACGGACGTATCGGGCCACGGCTCAATATTAGCCGATCTCCGGCCGATCGCGGAACGGGCCTCCGAGGGGCCCGTCAGAGCAACGAATGCGCGAACTTATGCGGCAGCGCCGGTCGCGACGCAAACATCCTGAGGCTGCTCGAGTGCAGCCTCCAGGACGTCCTCGACCGACTCGGCGAGGCGAACCGTCATCACGTCCCGGACCGCGCTCGGTACGTCCTCGAGAAGGTTCTTCTCGTTCCGCTTCGGCAGCACCACCGTCCGGATACCCGCCCGGTGGGCGGCAAGCACCTTCTCCTTGATCCCGCCGACGGGCAGCACGCGGCCGGAGAGGCTGAGCTCACCCGTCATCGCCAGGCCACCGCGCACCGGACGTCCGGTCAGCAGTGAGACGAGTGCCGTGGCCATCGTCACTCCGGCCGACGGTCCGTCTTTCGGGATGGCGCCAGCGGGAACGTGGACGTGGACGTCCGAGCGCTCCCAGAAGCCCGGATCGATGTCGAGCTGCGCGGCGTGCGAGCGCACCCACGACATCGCGGCCTGCACGGACTCCTTCATGACGTCGCCGAGCTGACCGGTCAGTGTGAGCGTGTGCTTGCCGGGCATCCGCGTCGCCTCCACGAACAGCACGTCGCCGCCGGCCGGCGTCCACGCGAGGCCAGTGGCAACTCCGGGCACGCGCGTGCGCTCCTCGACCTCCTCGATCTCGAAGCGCGGCACACCGAGCGAGCTGGTCACGACGTCAGGCGTGACGCGCACCGGATCCGTCTGACCCTCCGCGCGTCGCCGCGCCAGCTTCCGGCACACCGAGGCGATCTCGCGCTCGAGGCTTCGCACACCGGCCTCGCGCGTGTAGCCCCGGGCGATGAGGCGCAGCGCCTCGGGGGCGAAGCTGACATCGACGCCGGCCGTGAGCCCATGCTCACGCGCCTGCTTCGGCACCAGATGCTTTTGCGCGATCGCGACCTTTTCTTCTTCGGTGTACCCGGCCAGCGGAATGATCTCCATCCGGTCGCGCAGCGGACCCGGTACGGTATCCATGACGTTCGCGGTGGTGATGAACAGCACGCGCGAGAGATCGAACGGCACGTCCAGATAGTGGTCGCGGAACGTCGAGTTTTGCTCCGGATCGAGCACCTCCAGGAGCGCCGAGGCGGGATCGCCGCGGAAATCCATCCCGAGCTTGTCGATCTCGTCCAGCATCAGCACCGGATTCTTGCTGCTTGCCCGGCGCAGCCCCTGGACGATCTGCCCTGGCAGCGCGCCGATATAGGTTCGGCGGTGACCACGGATCTCCGCCTCGTCGCGCATGCCGCCGAGCGAGATGCGATGGAACTTCCGTCCGAGCGCCCGCGCGATCGACTTGCCGAGCGACGTCTTGCCCACGCCGGGAGGACCGACGAAGCACAGAATGGGATCCTTGCCCTCGGGGCGGATCTTCTTCACGGCCAGATACTCGAGGATCCGGTCCTTGATCTTGTCGAGACCCTCATGGTCCTCGTCGAGAATCGCCCGCGCCTTGGCGATGTCGACGTCGTCCTTCGTTTCCTGGGTCCACGGGACCGCCACCAGCCAGTCGATGTACGTCCGCGCGACCGTGTACTCGGCAGCGGCGGGCGGCATCTTGGCCAGCCGATCCAGCTCACGCAGCGCCTCGGCCCGCGCTTCCTCGGGCATACCGGCGGCTTCGATCTTCGCGCGCAGCCCGTCGATCTCCTGCGTGCGGTCGTCGCCTTCGCCGAGCTCTTTCTGGATGGCCTTGAGCTGCTCGCGCAGGTAGTACTCCCGCTGCGTCTTCGACATCTCGGACTGGACCTCGGACTGGATCTTGCTGCCGAGCTGCAGGACCTCGGCTTCCTTGCCGAGCGCCGTCGCGAGCTTCGACAGCCGATCCTTCACGGAGACGGTCTCGAGCAACTCCTGCTTCAGTGCGACGCGCAGGTTCGGGAGCGTGCCCGCCACCAGATCGGCCAGCGCAGCGGGCCCATCGACATTCGCAATCACGGCGGCCAGCTCGTCCGGCAGCGCGGGCGAGAGTGCGACGACATTCTCGAACAGCGACGTCACGCTGCGAGCAAGCGCCTGGATTTCGACATCGTCACCAGGCTCGTCCTCGACGATGTTCTCGATGCGCGCCTTGAAATACGGCTCTGTCTGGACGACCTCGACGATGCGGAAGCGACCGAGTCCCTGCGCGACGATACGGAGCGTGCCATCCGGCTGCTTCAGCACCTTGTGGATCACGGCGACCGTACCGACATCGTGAAGCCCAGCTCGCGTCGGCGTGTCCTCGGACGGATCGCGCTGGGCCACCGTGCCGACAAGCCGGCCTGCCTGAACCGCTTCCTCGATAAGGCGCACCGACGAAGCGCGGCCGGCGCCAAGGGGCATGACCGCCTGAGGAAACAGCACCGTTCCGCGGAGCGGCAGGACCGCAAGAATGTCGGGTACGATCCGCTCCTTGTCTTTCTCCAGCTCTGCCATCGACTGTTGTCCCAGCTTTCTCAGAAAAGATCGACTGGACCGAGCTGCCCGGATGCGGCGCGAACGAGCGCCTCGCGCGGTGGTTGACCATCGCGCGGCGGCCGCTCATCGGCGCCGCTGTCGCGGACATAGCTCACGAGGTCTTCGATCTGTTTCTGCATATCGAGCATCCGGCGTCTCATCTTTAAGACGATCTCGACGCCGGCGAGATTCACCCCGAGGTCGCGAGTGAGCCGGAGCAATCGCGCGATCTCCTCCACGTCTTCCGCCGAGTACATGCGGGTTTGGCCCTCGGTCCGGCTGGGGCGCACCAGGCCTTTCTTCTCGTAGAAGCGAAGCGTCTGTGGGTGAACGTTCAGCATGTCGGCGACGACCCCGATCATGTAGAGCGGCTTGGCGCGATCCGTCATGCCGTGCCTCCCCGATACCGCTCGATGCCGTCGCGTGGCGCGCCTGGCAGCAAGCGCTCGAGCTGCCGGACCAGCTCGTCCGTTCGCGCGTCGAGGCCTGTCGGCATGTCGATGCGAATCGTCACGAACAGATCGCCGGGGACGTCGGCGGCGAGCCTGGCCACACCCTGTCCCCGCAGCCGGAAGATGGCACCGGCCGCGGTCCCTGGCGGCACCACGAGCACCGCCTGTCCTTGCGGGGTTGGCACATGAATCCGCGCGCCGCGCAGCGCCTCCCAGACAGTGATCGGCACCTCGCAATGGACGCTCTCGCCTTTCCGCACGAAGAACGGATGCTCGCGAACCCGCGTGCTGACGACCAGATCGCCGCGCGGGCCGCCGAACGGTGCGGCATGCCCCTCGCCGGCGACGCGCACCTGCGTTCCGGAATCCACCCCGGCCGGAATACCGACCTGGACGACGTCGACAACACGCCGGACACCGCGCCCGCTGCATGGCTCACAGGGGCCGGCTGCCGTACGGCCGTTGGCCTCACACGCCGGGCAGGGCGAGAACCGCGGCACCGCCAGCTCCACCGCGGCACCGCGGACCACATCGTCGAAACCGACCTCGATCGCCAAATGAACGTCCTCGCCCCGGCGCCCACTCTCGACCGCGTCCTGGCGACCACCAAATCGGTCATAGAGGGCACGGGCGTCTGGATCGTTGAGCACCCGGTACGCTTCGGCGATCTCTTCGAAGAGCGCGCGCGCCGTCACGTCCCAGAAGTTGACGTCGGGTGAGTACTGCCGCGCGAGCCGGCGATACGCCTGCCGGATCTCGCGCGGCCCCGCCGTCGCCGCGATGCCGAGCACCGCGTAATAATCCCGACGCATCGTCTATTTCTTCTCCCCGAGATCCTCGAACTCGGCGTCGACGACCTCGCCCTCCTTCGGGCCGGAGGATCGGCCGGGCTCTTGCCCCCCCGACGCCTGCTCACCCGGCTGCGCGCCGCCGGCCTGAGCCTGGCTCTGCGCCTCCCGGTACATGATCTCGGCCAGCTTGTGGGACGCCTTCGACAGAGCGTCCTGCGCGCGCTTCATGCGATCGATGTCTTCGCTCTTGAGCGCGTCCTTCGCCTCGGCCAGCGCGTCGTCGACGGCTTTGCGATCGGCCTCGGCGAGCTTGCTGCCGTGCTCGGACAGCGTGCGCTCCGTCGAATACACGAGCGAGTCCGTCTGATTGCGGACCTCGATCTCCTGCTTCCGCCGCGTATCGTCGGCGGCGTTGGCCTCCGCCTCCTTCACCATCTTCGCGATCTCGTCTTTGCTGAGGCCCGACGACGCGGTGATCGTGATGTTCTGGTGCTTGCCGGTGGCGGTGTCCTTCGCCGACACGTTCAGGATGCCGTTCGCGTCGATGTCGAATGTCACCTCGACCTGCGGCACGCCCCGTGGCGCCGGCGGAATCCCGTCCAGATGGAAGCGGCCGAGCGTCCGGTTGTCGCGCGCCATCGGCCGCTCGCCTTGCAGGACGTGGACCTCCACCGAGGACTGATTGTCGGCGGCGGTGGTGAACGTCTCGCTCTTCTTGGTCGGGATCGTCGTGTTGCGCGGGATCAGTGTCGTCATCACGCCGCCGAGCGTCTCGATGCCGAGCGACAGCGGGGTGACATCGAGCAGCAGCAGATCCTTCACCTCGCCCGTCAGCACTGCGCCCTGCACCGCCGCGCCGACGGCCACGACCTCGTCCGGATTGACTCCCTTGTGCGGCTCGCGGCCGAACAGCTGCTTGACGACGTCCTGGACCTTGGGCATGCGGGTCTGGCCACCGACGAGGATCACCTCGTTGATGTCCTTGGCGCTGGCGCCGGCGTCCTGCATGGCCTGGCGGCATGGACCGAGAGTCCGGTCCACGAGGTCAGCGACCAGCGACTCCAGCTTGGCCCGCGTGAGCGTCAACACCAGGTGCTTGGGACCGGTGGCGTCCGCCGTGATGAACGGCAGGTTGATCTCCGTCTGGACCGTGGTCGACAGCTCGATCTTGGCCCGTTCCGCGGCCTCTTTCAGCCGCTGCAGCGCCATGCGGTCCTTGCGGAGGTCGATGCCGTGCTCCTTCTTGAACTCGTCGGCGATCCAATCCATGACTCGCTGATCGAAGTCGTCACCGCCGAGGTGCGTGTCACCGTTGGTGGCCTTCACCTCAAAGACGCCGTCACCGATCTCGAGGATCGAGACGTCGAACGTCCCGCCGCCGAGGTCGTAGACGGCGATCGTCTCGTCCTTCTTCTTGTCGAGGCCGTAGGCCAGCGCCGCTGCCGTCGGCTCGTTGATGATCCGCAGCACGTCGAGGCCGGCGATCTTACCGGCGTCCTTGGTCGCCTGCCGCTGGCTGTCGTTGAAGTACGCCGGCACCGTGATGACCGCCTGGGTCACCTTCTCGCCGAGGTACGCCTCGGCCGCCTCCTTCAGCTTGCGGAGAATCATGGCGGAGATCTCCGGCGGCGAGTACTGCTTGCCGCGGACCTCGACACGGGCGTCGCCGTTCGGAGCCTTTACGACCTTGTAGGGGACGAGCTTGATCTCCTGCAGCACTTCGTCGTAGCGGCGGCCCATGAAGCGCTTGATCGAGAACACCGTATTCTCAGGGTTCGTGATCGCCTGGCGCTTTGCCACCTGCCCCACCAGAATTTCGCCGTCCTTGGTGAAGCCGACCACCGACGGCGTGAGACGACTCCCCTCTTGATTTGCGATCACCGTCGGATTGCCGCCCTCTACTACGGAGACCACGGAATTCGTCGTCCCGAGGTCGATGCCGATCACCTTCGCCATGTCCGCGTCCTTCTTTCTTTGTCGGTTCGTAGTTCAGGCGATCACGCGTGGCGCACGCCACGCGTGATCGCGGCGATTCCTTACACGATGTCGACCTTGATCTCCTTCGGCTTGATCTCTTCGGTCTTCGGCAGGCGCACCTCGAGCAGCCCGTCGCGGTAGGTGGCCTTGATCCTGTCGGCCTGCACCGGGATCGGAAGCTGGACGAGACGCTCGAACTTGCCGTACGCGCGCTCCACGTGGAGCAGTTGATGCTCCTTCACGTCGTGCTCGAAGCGACGCTCGCCCTTGATGGTGAGCAGGTCGCCGGTGATCGACACCGTCACGTCCTTGTCACGCACGCCCGGAAGCTCCACGGTCAAGACTAGGTCGTCCTTGGTCTCGTACAGATCCACCATCGGCGTCCAGCTACGCCCTGCGGCTCCCGAGCCCGCGGGGCGGCCGAAGAAGTTGTCGAACAGGCGGTTGACCTCACCTTGGATGTCCGACACGTTGCCCCACCGATCCATCGATCCACCAAAGGGACGCCAGCGCTCCACGCTCATAACAGCCTCCTCATTCCGTCGCCGGCACGTCCGGCCGGCCCTGATATTGAGTACGTTTTTCTTATATCAAGTGAGTGTGATGCTGTCAACTCGTCTGATTATCGGCCCGCGCACGCGCCCGGCCAGTGTTAGGCTGCTGCGGTGCGTCTAGGCTGTGGCGGTTGCCTCAGCAGCCTCATGATGTTCGGCCTGCTCGCCACGCTCGGAGCCTCCGTCTGGGGGACGTCGCGGGCGCTGGAGAATCCGGGAATCCCACCCCTCCGGGTGAGCGCCGAGGACGCAGCCAGGGCTCAGCAGAAGCTATTCCGGCTGATCCGCGGCGGGGCGACGGAGCCTGTCGTCCTAAGCGAGGCCGAGCTCAACGCATTCGTGTCGCGGAACGTCGACCAGCGCGACCTGCCGTTCGATGACCCGTTGATCTTCCTGCGGGAGGGCGAGGCGGTTGACATCGTCGGACAGATGCCGCTCGGGCGCCTGCTGGAGGAGTCACCGGTCGGGGCGCTGACGGTGTTGATGCCGGCGCGATGGCGCGCGCACCCCGTCTGGCTCCAGGTACGGACGCGCGCCGAGTTCGAGCGCGAGCCCCGGCGGCAGCTCCGCCTCGACGTGCGGCGCGTGACGGTCGGTGAGCAGCGGCTGCCCGCCATCGCGCTCCGTCTGTTGTTCGAGCCGGCGCGACTGCGGTTCGTCCGCATCGCGGTGCCTGCAACAATCGCGGATATACGAATCCAGAGCGGACGCGTCGTTATCCGAGCGACTTCATCGCGCGAACGTACCTGACCTGCAGGTCGTACAGCACCTCCTCCAGGATCTGTGTCTCGACCGTCGTGCGATTGCCTTCGGTCTTGTCGCGCAACAGCAGAAGGAGGTCGATCATCTCCGCGGCATGGGGAAGCTCGTGCGCGCGCCGTCCGGTGGCCGGATCGGGAGCGTCGCCGAGCGCGACCACGGCCTCGGTGGCGAGCATCATGAAGAGATCGGCCAGGCTCTGCTTGTCCCCGGCCGACGACACCGAGGCAGCGCCGGCGGCCTCGCGCCCCGGCGTTCCCTGCGCCCGCGGCTCGTCGTCACGGCGTCGCCTGTCGGTGACCTTGAAGCCCTCCTCGGGCTGCTGCGTCATCGGCGCGAGCCTAGCACACGCGAAAACCCGTGCTGTATAATCACTTCACCCTCAGGCACCGATCATGACCCAGTCCCCCGGTGTTCTCTTTGAACGGCTCCTCGAGATCATGGACCGTCTTCGCGGGCCGGGGGGGTGCCCGTGGGACCGCGAACAGACCCGCGAGTCTCTCAAGCCCTTCCTGCTCGAAGAAGCCTACGAGGTGCTCGAAGCGATCGAGTCCGAGCGCCCCGCCGCGCTCGAGGAGGAGCTCGGCGATCTTCTCTTTCAAGTGATCTTCCATGCCCGGGTCGCTGCCGAGCGCCAGGAGTTCGCAATCGGTGACGTCCTCCGCCGACTCGTCGACAAGATGATCAGCCGGCATCCTCACGTCTTCGGTGGAGTGAGCGTCGAGACGCCGGAGCAGGCCCTGGCCCAGTGGGAGGCGATCAAGCAGCGCGAGGCGCGCGAGGCCGGCAGTCCGCGCTCGGTCATCGACGGGGTGCCGCGCGCGTTGCCGTCGTTGATACGCGCCCAGCGCGTCACGTCGAAGGCCGCCCGCGTGAACTTCGACTGGCCTGATGCGCGCGCCGCCTGGAGCAAGGTCGAAGAGGAATGTCGCGAGGCCGCCGCCGCCCTCGCCTCCGGCGATCGCGCGCGGGTCGAGGAAGAGCTAGGCGACGTGCTCTTCTCCGTGGTGAACGTGGCGCGGCTTGCGTCGGTCGACGCCGAGCACGCGCTGCACGCCGCCATCGACAAGTTCCGCCGACGATTCACGAGCCTGGAGGACGACCTTCGTGCGCGAGGCAAGTCGGTGGGCGGCGTGTCGCAAAACGAGCTCGAGCGATCGTGGGAGGCCGTCAAGGCCCAGGAGCCGCGACGGTGAAGGCGAGAATCGGCGGCGCCACCATCTCGATCGAGCGGGGAGACATCACGGATCGCGAGGTCGATGCCGTGATCAATCCGGCCAACACGCTGCTGACGATGACCACGGGCGTGGCGGCCGCGATCAAGCGCAAGGGCGGCGTCATCATCGAAGAAGAGGCCACACGTCAGGGACCGATCGAGGCCGGCGAGGCCGTTCTGACGCCGGGCGGAAACCTCATCGCCACTCACGTCATCCACGCCGCCGTCATGGGCGCCGACCTCAAAACGGACGCGAGCGTCGTCGGAAAGGCGACGCGCGCGGTTCTCGCGGTTGCCGACAAGCACCGCTTGACGTCGATCGCGCTGCCCGCCCTGGGCACCGGGGTGGGACACGTCGCCCCGTCCGCGGCTGCCGAAGCCATGCTGGAGGTCGTCCTGGCCCACCTGAAGGCCGGGAAAACATCACTAAAACGCGTGCTTTTTGTCCTCTATCAGGACGACGCGCACCGTGCCTTTACCGAGACGTTGAAGCGAAAGGCTGGGCTAGAGTAGTAAATCGAGATGGCGCAGTCGTCCAAGACCGGGCAGCCCCAGACCCGGCGCCTCGGTGACCTTCTCGTCGCCGAGGGCCTGATCACCGACACCCAGCTCAAGCAAGCGCTCGGGGATCAGAAGGGCAAGACCGACAAGCTCGGCTCCATCCTCGTCAAGCTCGCCTTCATCACGGAAGAACAGCTGATCGGCTTCCTCTCACGCCAGTACGGCATCCCGTCGATCACGCTGGAGCGCGTGGAGATCGACGCCGACACGATCCGGCTCGTTCCGACAGCCATCGCGCTCAAGTACGAGGTGCTGCCGGTCAAGCGCATCGGCGGCACGCTGACGCTGGCGATGGCGGATCCGACAAACGTCTTCGCGCTCGACGACATCGCCTTCATGACGAATCTGCAGATCCTGCCCGTGGTCGCCCCGCAGGCCGCCATCCGCAAGGGTATCGAGAAGTATTACGAGGCGCCCACGTCATCGATGAGCGACATGTTGAGCGAGATCACGGCGGAGGCAGGCAACGTCGAGGTCGTCGAAGGCGGCGAGGACGAATCGGCCAAGGTCGACATCTTCGAGCTGAAGGAGTCGTCAGAAGAGGCCCCCGTCGTCAAGCTCGTCAACATGGTCCTCGTCGACGCCATTCGCAAGGGCGCCTCGGACCTCCACTGGGAACCGTACGACAAGGTCTTCCGCATCCGGTTCCGGATCGACGGCGTCCTCCACGAGATGCTGGCGCCGCCGAAGCGTCTCGAGCCCGCGATCATTTCGCGGCTCAAGATCATGGCCAACCTCGACATCTCCGAGCGGCGGGTGCCTCAGGACGGGCGCATCAAGCTGCGCTACGGCCAGCGGGAGATCGATTTTCGCGTTTCCGTGCTGCCAACGATCTTCGGCGAGAAGGCGGTGCTCCGCATCCTCGACAAAGATTCGCTGCAGCTCGATCTCACCAAGCTGGGATTCGACACGTGGAGTTACGAGAAGTTCAATCACGCCATCCACCAGCCTTACGGTATGGTACTCATCACGGGTCCGACCGGCTCGGGCAAGACCACGACGCTATATTCGGCGATCTCCACCATCAACTCGCCCGAGCACAACATCATGACGGCCGAGGACCCCGTCGAGTACAACCTCAAGGGCGTGAACCAGGTCCAGGTCAACGACAACGTCGGCCGGACGTTCGCCGCGGTGCTCCGCTCGTTCTTGCGGCAGGACCCCGACGTCATCCTCGTCGGCGAGACGCGCGACCTCGAGACCGCGCAGATCTCGATCCGGGCCGCGCTCACGGGCCACCTGGTCTTCACGACCCTGCACACGAACGATTGCCCGTCGACCGTGGCCCGCCTGTTCGACATGGGAATCCAGCCCTTTCTGCTGTCATCGGCGCTCCTGGTCGTGCTCGCCCAGCGGCTCGGTCGCCGCATCTGCCGCGACTGCCGGCAACCCGTCGACGGCAAGGAAGAGGATCTGCTGCCATACGGCCACGTGCCCCGGAACCTCGGTCAGGTGACGTTCTACCGCGGCAAGGGGTGTCCCACCTGCAACTTCACCGGCATGAAGGGCCGGGTGGCCATCTATGAAGTCATGCCGATCACCGAGGCCCTTCGTGACATGATTCTGAAGAGCGCATCGACCGCCGAGCTCCGGCAGCAAGCACAGCACGACGGCATGAAGACGCTGCGCCAGGCGGGCTTGATGAAGGTCCTGGAGGGCACCACGACGGTGGAGGAAGTCTTGCGCGTGACGCTGTCTTAGCGGAGGACGATCTCTATGGCGGTATTCGCGTACAAGGGCCGTGCCGGTGGGCGAATCGTCGCCGACGAGATCGAGGCGGACAGCCGCCCGGCGGCGGTGGCGGCGCTGCGGGCCAAGGGCATCGTGGCGACCGCCGTCAAGGAAAAGCAAGGCAAAGCCGCTCCCGCCGCCACGGCGACCGGCGGCAAGAAGCTCGGCGGGAAGGTCAAGGACAAACAGCTGGCGATCTATACCCGCCAGTTCTCGACAATGGTCGACGCCGGGCTACCCATCGCCCAGTCGCTCCAGATCCTGTCCGAGCAAAGCGAGTCCAAGGTCCTGCGGGACGTCACGACCCGCATCGCCGCCGATGTGCAGGGCGGCGCGACGCTGGCCGAGTCCTTCGGCAAGTATCCTAAGACCTTCGACAACCTGTTCGTCAACATGCTGGCCGTCGGTGAATCGGGCGGCGTCCTCGACGTCGTCCTCCAGCGTCTCTCCGGGTACATCGAGAAGGCCGCTAAGCTGAAGGCGAAAGTCAAGAGCGCCATGGTGTATCCGATCACGATCATCAGCGTGGCGTGCCTCGTCATCATCTTCATGATGATCTTCGTGCTGCCGACGTTCGCGAACATGTTCCGGAACATGGGCGCAGAGCTACCGCTGCCGACGAAAATCGTTATGTGGATGTCGGACTTTACCCGCAAGTACATCCTCTTCATGCTGGCGGGCGCCGGCGCCGGCATTTATGCGCTCAAACGCTACTACCAGACCGACAAGGGCAGCACGGTCATCGACACCTTCGCGCTGAAGGTCCCGATCATCGGCATGCTCATCCGCAAAGTGGCCGTGGCGCGGTTCACCCGCACCCTCGGGACGCTGATCTCCTCCGGCGTGCCGATTCTCGAAGGCCTCCTGATCACCGCGCGTAGCGCCGGTAATCGCGTCGTTGAGCGCGCCGTGCTGCAGGCTCGGCAGCACGTCACCGCGGGTGGGACCCTCGCGGACCCGCTGAAGTCGACACCCGTGTTTCCCCCGATGGTCGTGCACATGATCAGCGTCGGCGAGAACACCGGCGCCCTCGACGCGATGCTCGGCAAGATCGCCGACTTCTACGACGACGAGGTCGACGCGGCGGTCACTGCGCTGACCTCGCTGCTGGAACCGCTCATGATCGTGTTCCTCGGCGTCGTGGTTGGTGGCATCGTGGTGGCGATGTATCTGCCGATCTTCAAGCTGGTGACACTCGTCAAGTGACCGGCGGCGTCGAATGAAGGAATTCGACGCCAGCCCGCTGCTGCGTGTGGTCTTCTGGGGCCGGCTCGGGGTGGCCGGGCTGCTGTTGCCACTCGGATCGCTGCTGCCCGACGAGTTGATACCTGGCCGGAACCAGGCCGTCCTCGCCGTCGCGCTGGCGATCGTCGTGCTGTCCTCCGTCGTGCTGTTGCTGTCGCGGCCGAGCGCACGTCCACGACAGCTGGCCTGGCTCATCTCGCTCCTGGATCTCGCGATCGTCACCGCCGTCGTCGCCTCGACGGGCGGGGCTCGCTCCATGTTCGCATTCCTGTACGTGATGCTCGTCACCGCCGCCTGCGTGACGCTGTCCCGGACGGGTGGCCTCACCATCGCCGCCATCGCCTCGAGTCTCTACACCGCGCTCGTGTTCGGCCGGACCGTCTTTCCCATGACCGCACTCTTCGAGGTGCCCGAGGAGAGCACGGCCCTGGAGATCCTGACCATGTTCGCCAACGGAGCCACCTTCCTGGTAGTGGCGATCGTGGCGGGGGGATTCGCCGAGCGTTTTCGTTCGACGCGCGTCGAGCTCGAGGCACAGCGCAAGCACCTCGAGAACCTCGAGGCGTTCAAGGACCTCGTCTTCGAATCAGTCGGAACCGGCCTCATCGCCATTGACCGGGCGCAGACCATCACCGCCTTCAACCGAACTGCCGCCACTATCACCGGCGTCCCTGTCAGTCGAGCGATGGGCCGTCGCTGGCAGACGGTGTTCGGCGAGGTCGTCTCACTTCCCGCCATCGAGTTGGACGTCGCCGCCGGTCACGGCGCCGGGACGCGGCAGGAGCTGACGCTCCCACGCGAGCAGGGGCCCGGAACACCGGTTCGCATGACGTTTTCGGCACTCGTGGGCGCCGACGGCGAGCGGCTCGGCCTCATCTGCGCCTGCGAGGATCTCTCGGCGATCCGCGCCATGGAAGACCGGCTCCGCCATGCCGACCGCCTCGCCACGCTCGGCCGCCTCTCCGCGAACATCGCGCACGAGATTCGCAACCCCCTCGCCTCGCTCACCGGCGCCATCGAGGTCCTCGCGAGTCAAGGACCGACGGGAGAGCTGCGTGAGCGACTGGCGAACATCGTGCTGAAGGAATCCGGCCGGCTCAACACCATCCTGCGCGACTTTCTTGAGTACGCGCGGCCGGCCCCGCTCGCCCGCACCCGCGTGAACGTGTGCGAGACGATCGACGAGGTTCTCCTCCTCCTCGAGCATCGGGAGACGGCGGGCTCACTGAAGATCGTCCGCGAGCTACCCGCCTCCATCGAGTGGGACGTCGATGCGCAGCAATTCCGACAGGCGATCTGGAACCTCTGTCTCAACGCGGTCCAGGCGATGCCGGAGGGCGGCGAGCTCCGCGTGAGTGCTTGTGTCGCGGGTGACTCGCTCCTGGTCACGGTGGAAGACTCCGGCCACGGGATCGGCGCCAGCGACGTCGCGCACGTCTTCGAGCCGTTCTTCTCCACCAAGCCCGGCGGCAGCGGCCTCGGCCTGGCCCTCGTGCACCGCATTCTCAAGGACCACGCGGGCGAGGTCGAGGTCGACTCGACCCCCGGCGGTGGCAGCACGTTCACGCTGCGGATTCCCGCCCGCCATGGCTGAGGCGCGCGTCCTGATCGTCGATGACGAGCAGAGCATGCGCGAGCTACTCGGAATCATGCTGCGCCAGGTCGGCTACGACGTCACTCAGGCCGACGGCGGCGAGGCGGCCATCCAGACACTGAAGACATCCGACACATTCGATCTCGTCATCACCGACCTCCGGATGCGCAAAGCGGACGGTCTGGCGGTGCTGAAGGCGGCCAAGGAGCACTCGCCGCACACGGTCGTGCTGGTGGTCACGGCCTTCGCATCGACCGAGACGGCCGTGGAGGCGATGAAGCTCGGCGCCTACGATTACGTGACGAAGCCGTTCAAGCTCGACGAGCTGAAGCTCACCATCGCGAATGCGCTCGAGCGCAAACGGCTGCAAGACGAGAACCGCGAGCTGAAGCGGCAGCTCCGGACCGAGCGCGGCTTCGACAGCTTCGTCGGCAAGAGCCGGCGGATGCTCGAAGTCTTCGAAACCATCCGCAAGACCGCCGACAGCGGCTCGACCGTGATGATCACCGGCGAGAGTGGCACCGGCAAGGAGCTCGTCGCGCGCGCCGTGCATCAGGAATCGAGTCGACGGAGCGCGCCATTCGTGTCCGTCAACTGCGGCGCGATCCCGGAGACGCTGATGGAGTCGGAGCTTTTCGGGCACGTCAAGGGCGCGTTCACGGGCGCCGTGCAGAGCACCGACGGGCTGTTTCACGCTGCCGACGGTGGGACCCTGTTCCTGGACGAGATCACCGAGATCTCACAATCCGTCCAGGTGAAGCTGCTCCGGGCGATCCAGGAGCGCGAGATCCGCCGCGTGGGCGACACGCGGGACGTGAAGGTCGACGTGCGGCTCATCGCGGCCTCGAATCGTGACCTGGTGAAGACCGTTGCGGACGGTGCCCTGCGAGAAGATCTCTACTACCGGCTGAACGTCATCCCGATTCACCTTCCCCCGCTGCGAGAGCGGACGGAGGACATCCCGGCGCTCGTCGCGCACTTCATCGGCCGCATCGCCAGGGACGTCGCCAAGACGATCGCGGGCATCTCACCGGAGGCGCTAGCCGTGCTGGAGCGCTACCACTGGCCCGGCAATATCCGCGAGCTCGAAAACGTCATCGAGCGGGCGATCGTGCTCGGCAGCGGCGATCAGATCACCGCCGAGTCGTTGCCGGTCCACCTCACGCAGCCCGTCGAGCGCGGGGAGTTTCCCGTCGAGATCCCGGCCGGGGGAATGGACCTCGAAGGACTTCTCGCGGCGGTGGAGTCACGGTACATCAGGCTTGCGCTCGACCGAGCGGGAGGGCTCCAAGTGCGCGCCGCGGAGCTACTGCGGCTGAGCTTCCGGCAGTTCCGGTACAAGATTCAGAAGCACGGTCTCAGAGGACGAGCGCAGCACGCGCCCAAGCCTGCCCCCACTGACTGACGTTTTTTGTCGGTCGACCGCCGAGAAGTGTCGCGGCAGAAGCCTGTGGGAACGCAGCTCTCGTCACAAATAATTAATAACCTGTCTGTTTTTGACCCATAGTGGTTCGGCATGCCTACTGCATCGAGGGTCGCCGAACAGAAGCAGGGTTCCAAAACAGACAGGAGGATGAAATGACGAAGTTCTGGCACCGCAAACGGACCGTGCTGGGCGGTCAGCGTGGTTTCACGCTGATCGAGCTCCTGATCGTCGTGGCGATCATCGGTATCCTCGCCGCGATCGCGATTCCGCTGTATGCCAACGTGCAGCAGCGGGCGCGCATTGCGAAGGCGCAGGCTGATGCCCGC
>Ga0075421_100000376_pt1 | contig 45532 bp, 38 predicted proteins | sample SoiMetdeltSBSDD5_FD_75292 | JGI IMG/M metagenome (GOLD analysis project Ga0075421, IMG submission 75292) | Bulk soil microbial communities from a Populus tree surrounding site in Tennessee, USA - Soil MetaG P. deltoides SBSDD5 | ecosystem: Environmental > Terrestrial > Soil > Tree plantation... | reverse complement strand
CTGACGGCCGCCAGCGGGCGGTCGGTATCCAGCGCGCCGGCGAGCAGGTCCACGCCCTCCATCCCGGCTGGCGGCGCCTGGCCTGACAGCCGCAGCAGCGTGGGCGCGACGTCCTGCACCGTGGCCGGCCCGTCCCGCCGCCCGACCCCGAGCGCCGGCCCCGCGAGCACCAAAACGGAGTCGATCTGCTCGGGCGGCAGCGCGTCGCCGTGCTCGAGCAGGCCGCCCTCCCCCAGCGACTCGCCGTGGTCCGAGAGCACGACGACGTACGTGTCGGCGTCGCGCCCGGCGCGCACGAGCGCCGTGAGCAGGCGCCCGAGGATGCGGTCGGCCAGCGCGGCGCGCGCCGCGTACAGCTCGCGCAGGTGCTGCCAGCCCGCCTCGTCGCAGCCGACCTGCCCGTTGCGGAAGGCCGAGATCCAGTCGTAGCTGCCCTCGACCGGCCCGGCGTAGTCGTGCACGAAGCGCGCCGTGATGTCGGGCGGCGCCTCGTACGGCGCGTGCGGCTCGAACACGTGCACGTAGGCGAGAAAGGGCTCGCCGGCGACCGACTGCAGGAAATCGGAGAGGCGCGCGGGCAGCAGGTCGCCCGACACGCCGTGGCCCGGCCGGAACAGGCCCAGCGCCGGATCGAACAGCTCCTCGAAGCGCTCGAAGCCGGCGGCGAAGCCGTGTCGCGCGCCGCCGTTGGGGTTGGTCATCCACGCGGCGGTGCGCCAGCCGCGCGCCCGCAGCTCGGAGGCCAGGCTCGGCGCGTCCGGCGCCAGGCGCTGCACGAGGCCGTCCGCGCCCGTGGTGGCGAGCACGCCGTGCGTCAGCGGCGACTGCCCCGTGAGCAGCGCGCCCACCGAGGCCAGCGTGTAGCTGGCGGGCGCCGTGGCGTCGGTGAAAAAGAGCCCGTTGGCGGCCAGCGCGTCCAGGGCCGGCGAGACGAGCTGCCCGTCGAGCACGCGGTTCATGTAGCGGCGCGCGAAGGCATCGAGCACCACGACCAGAAACGAGGGCCGCTGCGCGGCGGCGGTCGGCGTTCCGGGCGGCGGCTCGCGTGCCGGCTGCCAGGACTCGGGGACCATCAGGTGCACCGTGCTCACGCGCGCGGCCAGCTCGCTCCCGTCGCGCGCCTCGCGTGCCCACAGCTCGAGCACGGCCGGCTGCCCGGCCCAGGGCGTCAGGTCGAACTCGAGCTCGCTGGGCCCCGGGCCGGGCTGCACCGTGCGCAACGGCGCGCGTCCTCCGTCCAGCTGCAGCGAGACCTCCAGCGGCGCGTGCAGCTTCTCCAGCACGAAGCGCAGGACGAGGCGCGGTGCGGCCGGCAGCCGCAGCGGCGCGCGCGCGGCCGTGTCCGGCGGGAGCAGCAGCATGTTCGTCGCGCCGCCGGCGACCTCGTCCTCGAGCACTCCGGCGCGCGCGGGCGGCGGCGGCGGCGGCGCGCGCGTCAGGCCCGGCGGCATGAAGGTCACCTGGCGCAGGACGGCCGCCAACGGCAGCGGCCGATCCATGTCGACCAGCTGGCGCATCTCGGTGCGCGTGAAGCGCAGCTCGACGCGGTTGCCGCCGCGCCGCTGCAGCGCCGCCGGCACGGGGGCCGTCACCGCGAGGAGCGTGTCGGCGACGGGCAGCTCGCGGCGCGCGACGGGCACGTCGTTGAAGGCGACCTCCACCGTCTGCGGCCCGCCGGTGCCGTTGGCCAGCTCCACCAGCAGCTCGCGGTCGAGGGGCTGCAGCACGTCCAGCGTGATGGCCAGCCGCTCGCCGACCAGCCAGGCGTAGGGGGGCTGGCCGTCGGGACGCGTGAGCAGGCCGCTCGCCCGCTCGCCGTCGCGCGGATCGGCCTCGGTGGTCTGCACGAGGGCGCGCGACGTGCCGATGTAGAGCGCGGACGTGGTGCGGACGAGCTCGCCGTCGAGGAAGGCCGCCAGGACGTTTTCGTACGGGGCCAGCCGCAGGGGCTGGAGGCGCGCGGGCCGGTCGCGCAGGAGCGCCCAGGCCAGGGTGCCGCCCGCCACCAGCGCGACGAGCAGCAGGAGGCGCCGCACGCCGGCTCAGCCTCCCGGAACGCCCGCTGCGGCGTGGGCCTCGGCGTGCAGGTCGCGAAGGGTCATGCCGCCGCTGCCGTCCGGCGAGGTCACCGCGGCGGCCGTCCGGGCTGCGCGGGCGGCGGCTGAGGCTCCTCGGCGACGCCGTCGTCGAGCTCGGCCAGCTCTTCGAGCTCCAGCTCCGGCAGCTCCTCCAGTTCCACGAGCTCGAGCTCGGACGCCGCGCGCGGGGCAGGCTCGGGCTCGCGCAGCGCGGCGGCCGCAGCGGACCGGCGCGCGTCGGGGTTCTTGTAGAGGATCAGCGAGTCGCCGACGTGCAGCGTGTCGTTGTGCAGGAGGTCGGCGATCTCGCAGGGCTCCTCGTTCAGCAGCAGCGCACCCCGCAGGCGCACGACGCGGTGCCCGGTGGGCGTGGCCTCGATCACCAGCTCGGAGCCGGCCGCGGCGGGGTCGCGCACGCGCACGTCGCAGTCGGCCGAGCCGCCGATCACGAGGCGCGAGACGCTCAGGTCCACGGGCCGCGGTCCTGTGCCTTCGTTGATGATGATGCGGGACATTCAGCCTTCCGGCGCTGCCGGCAGGCCGGCGACGCAGGGCCGCATTCTAGCAGCAGGCCGTGCGGCGCCCGGGGTCAGAACACCTCCTCCAGCCGCGCGTACTCGGCCATGAGCTGCTTGTCGCCGAAGCGCTCGAAGCGGACGGTGATGCGCGCCTTGCCGCCCGCGCCCACCACCTTGAGCACAACGCCCTGGCCGAAGTGCGCGTGGCGCACGGTGGCTCCCGGGCGCGGGAGCCGCACTCCGGCGTCCACGTCCAGGTAGTCCTCCGGCTCGGGCACGTAGCCGCGCTCCTCCGACACGCCCGGCCGCCGGTGCGGCAGCGGCGCATACGGCCCGGCGCGAGCCGCGCGCCCCTCGCGCTCCACGTGCTCGGGCGGGATCTCGTCGAGGAAGCGGCTCGGGCGCGTGGGCGCCCAGGCGCCGAAGTTCGCGCGGCGCGCGGCCCAGCTCAGCGTCAGGTGGCGCTGCGCGCGGGTCAGGCCCACGTAGCACAGGCGACGCTCCTCCTGCACGTCGTCGTCGGCGTCGAGGGCGCGGGCGTGCGGCAGCTGCCCTTCCTCCAGGCCCACCACGAACACGGCCGGGAACTCCAGGCCCTTGGCCGCGTGCAGCGTCATGAGCGTCAGGCGGTCGGCGTTGGCATCGTAGGCGTCGACGTCGGAGAGCAGCGCCGTCTCCTGCAGGAAGCCTGCCACCGACGGCTCGCCCGCGCCGCGCACGAAGGCCGCCAGCGCGCCTTCCAGTTCCCCCACGTTGTCGATGCGGTCGGCAGCCTCCTGTCCGCCGAAGTCGCGCAGGTACTCGAGGTAGCCCGTGCGCCGCACGACCTCGCGGAAGGTGTCCTCGACCGGGCCCGCGAGCGTGGCGGCCAGCTCGTCGAGCAGGCTCGTGAGCTGAGCGAAGGCGGCGCGCGCCTTGCCGCCGATCTCGGGCACCTCGCCCGCGCCCGCGCGGCGCGCGGCCTCGCGCGGCGGCAGGCCCTGCGGCACCGCCCAGGCGCGCAGCCGCTCGAGGCTCGCCTTGCCCAGTCCGCGGGCCGGCACGTTGACGATGCGCAGGAAGGACACCGCGTCCTGCGGGTTGACCAGCACGCGCAGCCAGGCCAGCAGGTCCTTGACCTCCTTGCGCTCGTAGAACTCGACGGCGCCCACGATGTCGTAGGGCACGTTGTGCAGCCGCAGCGCCCGCTCCAGCCCGCGCGACAGCGCATTGGTGCGGTAGAACACCGCCATCTCGCGCAGCCGCAGCCCCTGGGCGTGCAGGCGCAGCGCGCGGCGCACCACCTCGTCGGCCTCGGCCTCCTCGTCCTCCGCCTCCAGCAGCTCCACCCGGCAGCCGTCGCCCAGCTCGCTCCACAGCGGGCCCATGAGCCGGCCCGGGTTGTTGGCGATGACCGCCGAGGCCGCCGCGAGGATGTGGCCCGTGCTGCGGTAGTTCTGCTCCAGTCGCACCACGTGCGCGCCCGGGAAGTCGCGCGTGAACTCCAGGATGTTGCGGATGCGCGCGCCGCGCCACTTGTAGATGGACTGGTCCGGGTCGCCCGTGGCGCACAGGTTGCCGGTGCCGGCCGCGATGTCGCGCGCCAGGCGGTACTGCACCAGGTTGGTGTCCTGGTACTCGTCCACGAGCACGTGCCGGAAGCGCTGGCGGTAGCGCTCGAGCACGTCCGGGCACTCGCGGAACAGGCGCGTCACGAGCAGCAGCAGGTCGTCGAAGTCCGCGGCGGCGGCGGCGGCCAGCGCCTCGACGTAGCGGCCGTATACGCCGCCGGCCACGCGCTCGAAGGGCGTGCCGTCTCCGGCCAGCAGCTCGCCGGCCGGGATGCCGTCGTTCTTCCAGCGCGAGATCGCGGCCAGCAGGGCGCGCGGCTGGACGTTCTGCACGTCGACCGACAGCTCGCGGCAGATGTCCTTCACCACCGACAGCTGGTCGTCGCGGTCGTAGATCGTGAAGCCCGGCGGCAGCCCCACCGCCCGGCCGTCCACGCGCAGCACCCGGGCGCAGAAGCCGTGGAAGGTGCCCAGCACGACGCGGCCCTCGCCCACGAGCGCCGATACGCGGGAGCGCATCTCCTCGGCGGCCTTGTTGGTGAAGGTGATGGCCAGGATCGCGCCGGCGGGCACGCCGCGCCCGATGAGGTGCGCCACGCGCCGCGTGATGACGCGCGTCTTGCCGCTGCCCGCGCCGGCCACGATGAGCAGCGGGCCATCGCCCCATTCCACCGCCTCGCGCTGCGGCGGGTTCAGGTCGGCGACGAGGCTGTGCAGGTCCGGCACGGCAGTTTCCGGCGGGGGGCGTCCGCGGGCATCATAGGCGCGGCGCAGCCCCTTGCGAGCCGGAGCGGATGATCCTCGGACTGGGCACCGACCTCGTCGAACTCGAGCACCTGCAGGCCGCCCTCCAGCGCCAGGGCGACGCGCTGCTGCGGCGACTGTTCACGCCGCGCGAATGCGCGCTGCTCGCGGGCGACCCGCAGCTCGTGCGCCGCGCCGCCGCGCGCTTCGCCGCCAAGGAGGCAGCCCTCAAGGCGCTCGGCACGGGCTGGGGGCAGGGCGTTGGCTGGCACGACGTCGAGGTGCTCGGAGGACGCGGCCAGCCGCCGGTGCTCGAGCTGTCCGGCGCGGCGCTCGAGCGGCTCACGGCCCTCGGCGCGCGGCACGCGCACCTGTCCCTCGCGCACACCGAACGGCTCGCTTCCGCGACCGTGATCCTGTCCTGAGGCGGAGCCGGCGCGCGCCGCCGGGGCGGCCGCGCGCGCCGGGGCCAGCCGGGCTCAGTCGATGACGAACTCGATCGGATCGGCCTCGGTCGTCAGGCGGGCTGCGGCGAGGTGCAGGCCGCCCTGCAGGTCGAGCGACAGGTCCACGACGGTCACGTGCAGGCCCGCCAGGCCGCCGGCGTGGTTGACGACCAGCTCCTGCAACAGGCCCAGGTCCACCGAGGGCACGTCACCCGCCGCGATCATGGCCACCGGGGCCACGGCGCCCGCGAGGAGCGCGTGCAGGTCGGCGTCCGCCGCGTGCAGCACGAGCAGGGTCACGCGACCGGTCGCCTGCGGCGCGGCCTCGAGCAGGACGCCGAAGCCGGGCTGCAGCACGAGCTCACCGGAGCCCTGCAGGGTCACCGCCGCGTCGTCGGCATGCAGGTCGAGCGTGCCGCTGGTCACGAACATGGCCTCCGCGGGCGAGGCGTCGAGGTCGAGCTCCGTCGGGCCGTCGAGGTCGGTGGCGATCAGGCGCGCCTCGGCCGGATCGAGCACGTCGTCGCCGAGGTCCACGGCCACGACGCCCACCACGCCGGGCGTCGACGCCTCCGTCGAGGAGTTGCCCTGGTCGTAGCTGCTGGGCAGCGTGCCGTCCTCGTCGTTGTCCTGGGCCGCGACGGGCACGGCGAGCAGGGCGAGGATCGACGTCGCGCGCAAGATGCCGCAGGCGAGGCGGCGGGTCTTCGTCGTGTCGTGGGTCATGTTCAGGCGGGAGTTCATGGTCACATCCTTCAGGCGGCGAAGAGCGCGGGCACCTGGCAGCGAAGCTGCTCGTGCAGGCCGGATTGCCGGCGCAGCACGGCGGCGAAGGTTTCCTTGCGGGACAGCAGCGTGCGCGCCTGGTCGATGCGGGCGGGGAAGCGCGCGACGAACTCGGTGAAGTGCTGCACGCTGCGTTCGGGCAGCCCGGCCTTGGCGCACACCACGGCCAGGTTGAGCAGCGAGGTGAAGAGCCGCGGCTCGCGCGCGTCGGCGCCACTGGAGACGACTTCCTCGTAGCACTCGATGGCGCGCGCGTAATCGCCGGTGCTGGCGTGCACGTTGCCCAGGAACTGCAGGGCCATCATGCGATGCACCGGATGCGCGCCGTCGCGGTACACGCGCCGGAACTCGACGCGCGCGCGGTCGTTGCGGCCCCCGAGCAGGTGCTGGAACCCGAGGTACAGGCGCGCCTCGTCGAGCCCGGGCTGGATGACCAGGGCCTGCTCGAGCAGGCGGCGGCCCGTCGTCAGCGCGCCCGACCCGGCGCGGGAGGCCGACTGGAAGAGCTGCCGCGAGCGGCGGAACAGGGAGCCGCTGTCGCGGTCCGCCTCGCCCCCGGCGGCGTTCAGCTCCTCGCCCTCGAGCGCGACGCGCCGGCCGCGCTCGGAGGCGGCGCGGATGTCCACCGGCGCCGCGACCGGCAGCACGCTGCGCTGCGCCCGGCCCTCGATGGACTGGTTGGCCAGCAGCACGTAGGCCTTGCCCAGCTCGTAGAACAGGCGCGCGAGCTCGGCGCGCTTGTCGTACACCAGCGTGCGCGTGAGCGAGGCGAACAGCGCGTGGCGGTCGACCACGTCGGCCAGCGCGCGCGCCTCGGCCTCGGCCACGTCGCGGTGCATGCCGGACAACTCGCGCAGGTCGTCTACGTAGTCGCGGCACGAGCCGCACGACTGCAGGTGCTCGACCAGGCGCCCGGACTGCGACGCGGGCAGCTCGTGGTCGACGAACAGGTTGATGTCGCGTTCGAACGCGACGCAGGCTTCGGCGGCAAGCTTCATGGCCGGCGGCTCCCGAGGACGCGCACGAGCGCGGCGAGGATCTTCTTGCGCGCCCTGCAAACGATCATCTTGAAGTTCTCGAGCTTGCAGCCGAGGACGTCGGCGGCATCGCGGTACGCCATGTGCTCGACCTCCACCAGCCGCAGCGCCAGGCGGTCGCGCGGCTTGAGGTCGTGTTCGTAGATCTCCGCGTAGAGGCACAGCAGCAGCCCGTACACGCGCTGGCAGCGCTCGTCCGACTCCGCGGTCTCGTACCCGGCGGACGGGCAGGCCGCGCGGTCGTCGGGCAGGATGTCGTAGACCAGGTCCACGGGCACGGCCTCGCGCGCGTCCACCTGCAGGTGCCGGTACACCGTGTTGCGGATGATCGAGTAGGACCAGTTGCGGAAGGCGTTGGGCTTGTCCGGGCAGAAGCGGCTGGGGTAGCGGTAGATGGCGAGGAAGGTCTCCTGCAGGATGTCGCCCAGGTCCGCGCGGCTGTTGGTCAGCCGCAGGATGCGCGTGGCGATCATCGTGAAGGGCCGCATGTTGAGCTCGAAGAGCAGCGAGTAGGCCGGGATGCTCCCGCGCTCGCGATAGAGATCCATGAGGGCGTTGTTCAGGGCCTGGAATTCCAGGCGCGAGCCGGCCGCGACCACCCGGTTGAGCAGCGCGTGCTCCGTCTCGAGGGCGAGGCGCCGCGCGCGCTCCAAGGCAGCCGGCGGAACCTCGTCGAGCGGCTCGACGCGCACTGCGACCGGCGTCTCCTCGCCATCGGCGACCGGCACGACGAGCTCGTCCGGGTCGGATTCCTCGAGCCCTGCCGCGTGCGCGATCCCTTCGGCGGGCGAGGCGGCCACGGCCGGCTGGGCCGCGGACACGTCATCCCGGCGAGTGGGAAGTGGCTGCACCACGAACTAGCCCTGCCGACCCCGTGCCCGGTTCGGGGTGACCCGCCGACGCGCCACAGCGGGACCGGACCACGGCGTCTTTGCGCGGTTAGGCGAAGACCGCACGTCGGTGACGGAAAATGACATCAGCGCGCCACGACCACTTTAGAATTCTTTGCCGCGGCTTGCCCGGGGGATTCCCGGTCGGCAGGGTTGGAGCATGGTCCGCCCGGCCTTGGCCGTCCTCGTCCTCGCGCTCGGACTGGCCCTTCTGACCGCGATCCGGCCGGTCTGGACCATCGACCCGGATGCCGGCCTCTATGTCGGTCTGGGCCGCGCGCTGGCGGCCGGACAGGGCTACGCCCTCGACGGGTTGCCGCACACCAAGTACCCGCCCGGACTGCCGGTGGTGCTCGCCGGCCTGGTCCGGCTCGGTGGCGCGGAGGCCTACGGCGCCTTCCATGCCGCGCTGGCCGTCGCTCTGCTGGCGGCTGTCTGGCTGGCCTTCGAGCTGGTCCGCCGGCTGGGCTTTCCGGCACCCGTGGCGCTCGCCGTCGCCCTGGCCACGGGGGTGTCCCAGACCCTCTTCGACCTCTCCATCCAGTACGTGCGGACCGAGCCGCTCTTCCTCGCGCTGAGCCTGGCCGCCCTGCTGGCCGTATGGCGCAGCCAGCGTCACGACGCCGGCTGGGGCTGGGCCCTGCTGGCGGCGGGGCTGGTGATGGCCGCCATCCTCACCCGCCTCGCCGGCGTCGCCTTGCTGGTGGTTCCGGGCCTCGGGCTGCTGCGGCGCGGAGCCCGGCCGACCGCGCGGGCACGCGCGCTGCTGGTGCTCCTGGCGGGCGTCGCGGTGGTCGTGGCCTGGCAGGTGCGCGCGACCGGCGTGGCACGCACCCATGCGGGCGCGGCCGACTACGGCGCCGAGTTCCTCGCGGCCGAGCCGCGCGACCTGACCAAGACCGTGCGCCTGGACATGCCGCCGCTGGACGGCCCGGCTCTCGCGCGGCGCGTGGCCGGCAACCTCGAGGTCATGGCCCGCGCCATGGCCGTCCTCCTCACGAACGTCGACCGCGCCAGCGCCCGCCTGCCGGTGGGCGTGCTGTCCCTGCTGCTGGTCCTCCTGGGCATGGGTGTCCTCGCCTTCGGGCGCGGGTGCACGGCCGAGCGCCAGCAAGCCGCCGCCTTCGTCGCCGCGACGCTCGTGCTCTACCTGCTGTGGCCGTTCAACCAGCAGGAGCGCTTCTATGTGCCGCTCCTGCCCCTGCTGGTGCTGGCGGCCGGTCTCGGCCTCCGGGCGCTGCTGGCTGTCGCGCGCGCCGCCTGGGATCGGCCGACCCCGCGACGCGCGCTGCTCCTCGCCGGCGCCGCGCTCCTGGTGCTGCTCGCGTCGCAGCGCTCCGACCACCCCGTGCTGTTCGGGCGCTGGTCCGCCGGCTACGCGCTGCTGCTGGCCGTGCTCCTCGGCCTGCTGCTGCTGGCGCTGCGGCTCCGCCAGCTGCCCGGGCCGCGCGCCTCGTGGGCGGTGGCCGGCGCCGCGCTCCTCGCGCTGCCCTTCGCGCACAAGCGCTGGATCGAGTGGCCCGCCCGCGTGGAAGCCTTCGAGGCACGGCGCGCGCTGGATCCGCAGCCCGGAGCACTCGCCCGCGTCGACGTCGATCCGCGGCTGGAGCAGGTTGCCATCTTCCTGCGCGACCGCACGCCGCCCGGCACCGTGGTCATGACCGACGTGCCGAGCATCCTCGAGCCGCTCTCCGGGCGCCGCTGCGTGCCCTTCGTCTACCGCGTGGATCCCCCGGGCATCTCGCCCGGCAGCGCCGACCTCGTCTTCTACTCGCGCGAGCTGCCGGACGCCGCAGCGGTCATGGACACGCTGGCGCCGGGCCTGGAGCCGGTGCTGCAGCTGGAGCCGCTGGAGCTCGAGGGGCGGCGCATCGTGCCCACCGTGTACCGGTCCCGCCCCTGAGCGCCATGGACGTCCTGCTGCATGCCCTCGCCGCGGCCGGGCGCCAGGCCCTCGTGCTCTTCGGCCCGCTCGCGGCGGCCGCGGCGCTGTTGCACCTGATGGAGCGGCTGCTCGCGGCACGCCTGCAGTCCCGTTTCGGCTGGCGCGGCGTGCTCCTGACCGGCTGGCTCGGCGTCCCGGTGCACGAGCTGTCGCACGCCGCGGCCTGCCTGCTCTTCGGGCACCGCGTGGAAAAGCTGAGCCTCTTCTCGCCCGACCCGCACACCGGCCAGCTCGGCTCCGTGCAGCATGCCTGGGACAAGCGCAGCCTGTACCAGCAGGCCGGCCGCTTCTTCATCGGCGTCGCGCCGCTGGCGGGCGGCGCGCTCGTGCTGCTGCTGCTCACCCGGCTGCTGGGCCCGCGCCTGCCACCCGCGACCGACGTGCCGGACGGCGACCTGCTCGCGGCCGCGCGCGCCGCGGCGGACCACGCCGGCCAGCTGCTCGGCGCGCTGGCGAGGCCCGGATTCGCGGGCCGCGGGCTCACGTGGCTCTACCTCTACCTGTGCCTGTGCGTCGGCGCCCACATGGCCCCCAGCAGCACCGACCTGCGCGGAAGCCTGCCCGGCCTGCTGATGCTGCTGGCCCTGCTGCTCGCCGGCAACCTGCTCGTCGCCGCGCTCGGTCACGATGTCTCGGCCGGGTCGACGCTGGCGGCGCAGGGCGTGGCGCCGCTGCTCGCGCTGCTCATCGTGTCCCTGGCGCTCTCCGTCGTGTGCCTCGCGCTCGTGACGCTGGCGACGGCGCTGCTGCCGGCGCGGCGCGCAGGCTAGTCATCCCCCGCCGGCCGGCCGCGCATGCGCTTGACCGCCGAGCGCCGGCGCTTGCCCTCGTGGCGGCGCTCGCGGCTGGCGCGCGTGGGCCTGGTCGCGCGCCGCTTGCGCGGCACGTGCAGCGCCTGGCGCAGCAGCTCGGCCAGCCGCACGCGGGCCGCCGCGCGGTTCTGCGCCTGGCTGCGCGTCTCCTCGCAGTGGATCACCAGCTCGCCGTCGCCCGTCAGCCGCGCGGCCAGCCTGGCCAGCAGCCGCGCGCGCCGCGCTGCGTCGAGCGCCCGGCTGGCCGCGACGCTCCAGCGCAGCGTGACCCGCGAGGACACCTTGTTTACGTTCTGGCCGCCGGGCCCGCCCGACCGGCTGAACTCCACGCGCAGCTCGTCGACGGGAATCACCAGGTCGGGGCGCACGAACAGCGGCTCATCGTCCACGGGCAGCCTCCGCGCGCGCCGGCGCCACGGCGAGGAGCAGGGCCAGCGCCGGCAGCCAGTGCCAGGCCAGCCGATGGGCACTGGTCTGCATGTGTCGCGCGGCGTCCATGGTCGTGGCCAGATAGCTGGCCAGGAGCAGCGCCACCGCGCCCAGCGCCAGCCAGCGCGCGAAGCCCTGCCCCGGCTGCGCGAGGCGGAGGGCCAGCAGCAGCAGGAGCAGGCCGAAGCAGCTCGCATCCAGCAGGAGCCGGGCGATGCCCAGCGCCACCGGCGGCAGCCGCGCCAGCAGCGCCTGTCCGTCGAGCAGGTGCTCGAGCCGGAATCCCGGCTCGTCGGCCGCCACGCCCGCGCGCAGCACGAGCGTCGGCAGCGTGAGGACGAGCGCACCAAGCACCAGCGGAAGCAGTCGGGAGCGCCGCGGCCCGCAGATCGCCCACGCGCCGAGCACGACGAGCAACTCGACCGCGCCTTCCAGCTTGCAGGACGCGAGCGCGCCCGCGAACAGCGCGCCGGCGACGAGCGTGCCGCGCCCGCCCGACTCGCGCAGGCGCGCCACGCAGGCCACGAGGCCCAGCAGGAACAGGGCGTCCGCGCCGTCCGCGTAGCCGCCCGCGACCAGCGACTCCCGCACGTCGAGACGCACGAGGAGCGGCACGCTGCCGACCGCCGCGAGCAGCAGCAGCCCGGCCGCGCCCTCCCGCCGCAGCAGCGTGGTCAGCGAGCCCAGCAGCGCGAGCTGCAGCGCCGCGAGCACGAGCTTGGCGCCCGAAGTCGCGTCGGGCGGCGAGGCCGCGAAGACCGGCGCCAGCAGCGCGGGCACGAGCAGCGGGTATTCGCGGTGCACGCCGAGCCGCAGCGGATCGTGCAGCGACGGCGCCTCGCGCGCGCCGAAGCGCGCCAGCTCGCGCGCCTTGGGCGCCCAGAACTTGCTGCCGTCGGAGCGGAACGGCGTGCCGGCCGCCGCGCCGGTGCCCAGCAGCGCCACCACCAGCAGCAGCGCGGCGAGCGGGCGCGGCAGCGGCGGCTCGGGCGCACCCGGCACCCGCACCCGCGAGCCGACCGCCAGCGACAGCGCGGCCACCAGCCCGGGCACGAGCCAGCCAGCCGGCACACCCGCCGCCGAGAGCGCGAGCTGCAGCAAGCCCGTGAGCGCCGCTCCGCAGGCGCAGGCCAGCGACGGCAGCCCCAGCCTCGAGCCGCCCGACCACCAGGGCAGCAGCGCGCGCGCCGGCCACCACCCGGCCGCGACGAGCAGCGCCACCCAGGCCACGCCCGCCAGCAGGCTCATGGCGCCAGCTCGAGCAGTGCCGGCCGGCCGGCCGACGGGCCGCGCTCCAGCGCCGCCAGGTCCACGAGCCAGCGCCGCGGAAAGTCGCTTCCCTGCCGCAGCGTGCGCGCGAAAGCCAGGAGCTCGGAGGACGTCAGCTGTTCGGGCACGTCCTGCAGCACGGGAAACACCGCGCGCGGCGCGAGCGCCCAGGCCGCCGCATTGAAGAGCGGCTGGTTGGTGCCCACGAGCAGCACCGCGTCCTGCTCGCCGATCCGCTCGCGCAGCGAGCGCAGCGCGTCCGTGTGCGGGCCGGCCAGCGCGGCCAGCGAATCGTCGCCCAGGGACCAGCTCCCGTCGCGCGCGCCCTGCAGTTGGCCGGCCAGCGACGCGCCGGCCGCGTGAACGCCGAGCGCCACGCTGCCCATGGCCAGCACCGCCGCGAGGACGCCCGCCGGACGCGCGAACGCCGGCCGCGCCGCCACGAGCGCGCAACCCGCGGCCAGGGCCGCGAGCAGCAGGACCGCGTCGTCGCGCCGCTGCTGTCCGAGCGTCTGCGCCAGGAGGAGCTGCTCGTCGGGCTGCAGGATCCGGGGATCCGGATGGTCCTGCGACCAGCGGACGAGCCACGCGGGCGCCGGGAGCTCCGGCAGGCTGGCCAGCACGATCGCCGCAGCGCCGCAGAGCAGGGCCAGCGCGAGGAGCCAGCCGCGCGCGACGGGCCGCGGCGTCGCCGCGTCAGCGGCCATCGTCCACGCGTCGCAGCTCAAGCGCGAGCTCCCCGTCCGCGACGCGCACGTCGGCGGCGATCCATTCGGCGCGCAGGCGCAGGGCCGGCGCGCCGGCCGGGGGCGGGCCGGCCAGCGCTCGCTCGAAGGCCACGCAGGCGGCCTCGGGCGCCGGCGCGTCGCCCGCCCGCAGCCACAGCACGCCGCCGCGGCGGCCGACGCTGGCCTGCACGGCGCCCCCGGCGTCGAGCAGCAGCGTGCGCCCGTCGGATGCGTCGCGCACGCTCACCTCGCCCGTCGCGCCCTCCACCCGCGCCGCCGCGAGCAGGGGCGCCAGCCACGCGCCGAGCCGCGGCAAGGCGTCCGGCTGCGCCTCGCCGGCCGAGGCCAGCAGGCACCACTCGTCCTCGATCCGCTGCAGCGCGAAACAGCCGCCCGCGGCGGAGAGGATGGAGGCAAGCTCGTCCAGGTAGCGGTCGCAGGGCGGGCCCTTTCCCTTGACCACCTCGGCCAGAGGGCGCACCCACTGCGCCACGGCACGCGCGAAGGACGGGCCGTCGGCCGCGAGGACCAGCGGCGCGTCGCGCAGCTCGGGCGCGGGGCGCAGCGCGTCCAGCACCGCGGCCTGCGGCGAGCCGGGCGCGACGCGCGCGCGCAGCGTGGCGCCGGGAACCGCCGCGAACCGCGCGAACAGATTGCCGAGCTCCTGCAGATCCGTGTCGCCCTGTGCGGGATCGTCCGGGCCGAAGGACTCCAGCTGCAGCTGCACCGCCTGCACGTGCTGCAGGCCGAGCATGTCCTTGAGCGCCCAGAGCACCTCCCAGTTCACGCCGAGGTCGATGGGCGGCCGATCGGAGTCGCCGTCGTGCGCCGCGCGGGCGGCCACGCCGATGAGGCCGGCGGTCTGGGCGCCGCCGATCATGCCGCGCAACTGGCTCTCCAGGCTGGCCAAAGCCTCGGCATACACCGTGTTCCCGCGCGCGCAGTCGATGGACAGCACCGCGGCGTGCGGCGGCGAGGCCGCGAAGCCGCCGGTCTCGCGCAGCACGGCACGGCACGCGGACGACGACTCGAAGGTGGGCGCCACGAGCACCCAGTCGTTCGCGACGGCAGCGTGGAATGTGAGGCTCTGCGGCCCCAAGTCCCGCAGCGCAGCGAAGACGTCGGCCAGCGAGCGGGTGCCGCGCAGGCCGGACGTGAGCAGCATGAGCTCTCCGAGGCCGCTTTCCGGCGGCACCTCCATGACGTACTCGCCGTCGCCGACCGCGCGCAGCCGCGGCTGGTGCTCGAGCGACTGCAGGCTGGCCTCGGCGTCGCGCGCGGGCAGCAGCAGCGCGTACTCTCCGCCGTAGGCCATGGCGTCCAGCACCAGGGCCACGAGGGCCCGTCCGTCGTCCAGGCCTTCGGGCGCGAAGCCGAAGAGCCGCGTGAAGAGCGCGTCGCGCTCGCTCGCCGGCAGGCGGACGGCCGCGTAGGCCACGATGCCCGGCGCCTGCAGTGCCAGCGGCCACGGCTCGGCGGCCGTCGGAGCGGCCTCCCTTCCGCAGCCTGCGAGCGTGGCGGCGAGCAGCATCGGGACGAGACGGTAGTGCAGGGCCGCGCGCGCCATGGCGCGGCCCATGGTACACAGGCCCGACGTGACGCCCGATGTCGTATTCGTGGAGGTGGCGCTGCGCGAGCGCGTGCGGAGAGCCCTGCTCGAGCGCGGTTTCGCGCGCGCCGGCTTCACCACGGCGGATCCGGTGGACGAGCGCCTCTCGGCCTGGATCGCCGCCGGCCGCCACGCGGGCATGGAGTGGCTCGCGCGCGCGCCCGCGCGCCGCGCCGACCCGCGCACGCTGCTGCCCGGCGCGCGCTGCGTGATCTGCGCCGCGGCCGGCTACCCGGCCACCGACGCGCGCGGCGCCATCGCCGGCTACGCGCGCGGCGAGGACTACCACCGCACGCTGCGCGCCGCGCTGCAGGACGTGGCGCGGGATCTGCAGGCGCTCCTGCCCGGCGCCCGGACGCGCGTGTGCGTCGACACGTCGCCGCTGCTCGAGCGCGCCCTCCACGCGCGCGCGGGCCTCGGATGGATCGGCCGGAACACCATGCTGCTCGACGAGGTCCACGGGCCGTGGCTGCTGCTGGGCGAGATCCTGACCGACGCGGCCTTCCCGCCCGACGCGCCCGGCACGGACCGCTGCGGCACCTGCACGGCCTGCGTGGACGCCTGCCCCACCGTCGCGCTCGACGGCCGGCGCGGCCTCGATGCCCGGCGCTGCCTCTCCTACTGGAGCATCGAGCGCCGCGGCCCCCTGCCGGCGGAGTGGGCCGCCGCGCTCGGGCCGCGCGCCTTCGGCTGCGACGACTGCCTCACCGCCTGCCCGTTCCCGGCCCGGCCGCCGGAGCCGCCGGTAGCCGGAAAGGACGCACCCTGGCAGCCGCGCGCGGACCTCGCGTCGCCCACGCCCGAGGAGCTCGAGGCGCGGGCGCGACAGTCGTTCCGGAGGCACTTCGGCAGCACGCCGATCGAGCGCGCGCGCCGCGGCGGCCTGTTGCGCAATCTGCAGGCCGTGCGCCGGAATCGCGGCGGCACGCCGGCCGGATAGAATGCGCGCCCTCTCCCTCCCGAGCCCCGACCGATGAAGATCTTCGAGCCGCACATCCACATGTACTCGCGCAACACGCGCGACTACGCCGAAATGGCCACGGCGGGCATCGCCTCGCTGCTCGAGCCCGGCGGCTTCTGGCTCGGGCACGAGCGCAAGCACCCGCAGACCTGCCTCGAGTACTTCGACCATCTGCTCGACTTCGAGTGGACGCGCGCCGAGAAGGCCGGCATCCGCTACCACTGCACCTTCGCGCTCAACCCGAAGGAGGCGCACACGCCGGCCATCCGCGAGGCCGTGCTGGCGGCGCTGCCGCAGTACCTGGCACACCCCTTGTGCCCCGCGCTGGGCGAGGTGGGCTACGACAGGATCGACCGCATCGAGGAGGAGGTGGTGCTGCACCAGCTCCAGCTGGCCAAGTCGCTGAACCTGCCGGTGCTGGTACACACGCCGCACGTCGAGAAGAAGCGCGGCACGGAGCGGCTCATCGCCAACGTGCGCGAGGTGGGCATCAGCCCCGACCTGGTCGAGATCGACCACTGCACCGAGGAGCAGATCGGCCTCGTGGTGGACGCCGGGCTGTGGGCCGGCTTCACCATCTACCCCGTCACCAAGCTCTCGCCCGAGCGCGCCGTGGCCATCCTCAAGCAGTACGGCACGGACCGCATGCTCGTGAACAGCTCCGCCGACTGGGGACCGAGCGACCCGCTGTCCGTGCCGAAGCTGGCCGTGCTCATGCGGCAGTCGGGCTTCGCCGAGGACGTGGTGCAGCGGCTCGTGTGGGACAACCCGGTGCGCTTCTTCGGCCAGTCGGGCAAGCTCGCCGAGCAGCCGCTGTTCGAGGAAGCCGTCGCCGGATGAGGGCGACCGTCGCGGCCGCGCGGCTCGCCGCCATCCTGGCGCTGCTGGCCGGCTGCGCTGCGCCCGCCGGGGGCACGCCTGCGGAACAGCCGGAGGCGCCGCCGCCCCTCTTGTGGCCTGACCCGCTGCCGCCGCCCGCGCCCGCAGTGCCCTCGCTGTCGAAGGGCCTCGCCGCCGGCACGTGGGCGCCGGCCGTCGTCGGAGACTTCGACGAAGCCTTCTTCGACGAGGCTGGCCTGCGCGTGGCGTTCACCAACGACCACGCGGGCCGGCGGGTGTGGCGCGGATTCTCGGTCGCCTCCGGGCCGGTGCAGCTGGACGGGCTGCTCGGGAGCCGCACGGGCGAGGAGGTCGCGTACCTCTACAGCCTGGTCCAGCGGTCGACGGCCGCCGTGACGGACTACCCGGATGTCGCCGCGGTGCTGCACGTGCGACACAGCGGCCGCGTGCGCGCCTGGTTCGACGGGCGGGTCGTGCTCGACGAGCCGCCGGCCGCCGGCGGCCCGGCGGAGGCGCGCGCGCCCGTCGTGCTCACCGGGCCCTTCGACGTCCTGCTCGTCAAGTGCGGGCGTGGCTCGCCAGCGCTGGGCGACTCGATGGACGTGGAGGTGCGGCTCTCGGCGCCCGACGGCACGCCGCTCGCCGGCGCCACGTGGAACAGCATGCGGCCCGGCGACATCCCGACCGACCTGTGATCCTCAGGCCGCGGCGACGGGCACCAGCTCGCCCGCCTGCCACAGGAGCAGCCGGTTCCGGCCGGTCTCCTTGGCACGGTACAGGCCGCGGTCGGCGCGCTTCACCAGCGATTCGGGCGTGTCGCCCGGCTCCGCCTCGGCCACGCCGCCCGAGAAGGTCACGGGCACCGGAGCGCCGCCGCCCTGCAGCGTGATCGGACCCGACGCGACGTGCGCGCGCAGCCGCTCGATGATCAGGCCGGCCTGCGCGGCGCTCGTGCCCGGGAACACGAACAGGAACTCCTCGCCGCCCCAGCGCACGACCACGTCGGAGCTGCGCGAGACGGCGCGCAGCTCGGCGGCCAGGTGGCGCAGCACGTCGTCGCCGGCCTTGTGGCCCAGCGAGTCGTTGATGTGCTTGAAGTGGTCGATGTCCAGCAGCGCCACCGCGAAGGCGTGCCCGTAACGCTCCCGCTTCTGCAGCTCCTCGAGCAGGCGCACGTCGCCGTAGCGGCGGCTCGAGAGGCCGGTCAGCGGATCGGTGCGCGAGTCGTGCTTGTACGAGGAGGTGCGCTCCTTGCCCTTCGCCAGGCTGCGGATGCGGGCCACGAAGACCTCCTCGTCCAGGCTGGCCTTGCTGAAGTAGTCGGCCGCGCCCGACTCCACGTTGCGCAGGCGGTCGTCGCGCTCCTCGCTGGACGTCAGCACGATGACGGGCACCGCGTTCAGCTCCTCGTCGCGGCCGACGGCGTCGACCAGCTTCTGGCCGTCGATGCCGGGCATGCGCAGGTCGGTGACGACGACGTCGATGGCGTGGCCGGGCGCCAGCCTGCCCAGGGCCTCGCTCACGGTGCCGGCCTGCTCCACCTCGATGAGGTGCTTCTCCAGCAGGGTCTTGAGCTTGAAGCGGACGGTGGCGCTGTCGTCGACGACGAGGACGCGGATGCTCATGATCTCTATTCCCGGGGGGCCTCGAGGGCGGTGGAGAGGGCGGCGACGACGCGCGATCCGAGCGCCTCGTCCTTGGCGAAGTAGGGGACGCCGAGGCCGCGCGCGCGGCGCTCGCCCGCGGCGCTGGGCTCGGCGGTGACCAGCAGGCAGGGCAGGCGGCCGGCGCAGCGCTCGGCCACGGCGAAGCCGTCGCGGCGCGGCATCTGCACGTCGCTCACCACCGCGTCGAAGGCGCCGGCCTCGAGCTGCTCGAGCGCGGCCTGGCCGTCGCACGCGGTCACGACCTCGAAGCCGGCCGCCAGGAGCTCGGCCGACAGGCGCGCGCGCAACGTGGCGCTGTCGTCCGCCAGCAGGACCCGGCGGCTCCTTGCCGGGGCGCGCTGCTCGCCGCGCACGGCCTCGGCCACCTCGCGCGGGTCCAGCAGCAGCACCGGCTCGCCGCCGGGCAGGATCGTGGCGCCCTGCACGAAGCGCAGCTCGCCCAGATGCGCCGGCAGCGGGCGGCGTACCACGCGCAGCGGCTGGCCCGGGTCGTCGACGGACACGCCGGCCTCGGCGCCCTGCGCGCGCAGCCGCAGCACGCGGCCGGACGGCGAGGCGGGCGGGCACGGCAGTCCCAGGACCCGCGCCAGCGGTGGCGCGTCCCCGGACGGGGGCAGGAGCCCGCCGAGGCCCGATGTGGGCAGCGCGAAGGCCGCCCCGCCCGAGCGCACCACGAGGACGTCGAGCAGCGCCAGCCGGCAGGGCAGCGCGACCGAGAGCGTGGTGCCGCGGCCCGGGCTGCTGGCGAGGCGCGCCTCGCCGCGCAGCCGGTCGGCCACGACGGCCATCGTGCCCAGCCCGAGGCCGCGGCCCGAGATCGGGCTGGCCTGCTCGCGCGTGGAGACGCCCGAACGCAGGAGGGCGGCCAGCACCTGCCCGTCGTCGAGGCCCGCGGCGCGCGCTCCCAGCTTGCGGCGCGCGGCGGCCAGGTCCACGCCGCGCCCGTCGTCGGAGATCTCGACCAGCAGGCGCTCGTCGCGCTCGCGCAGCGACAGGCGCAGCGTGCCCGCCGCCGGCTTGCCCGCCGCGCGCCGCTCGTCGGGCGGCTCGAGGCCGTGGTCGACGGCGTTGCGCACGGCGTGCGTGAGCGGGCCCTTGAGCGCCTCCACCAGCGTGAGGTCCACGAGCAGGTCGCGGCCCTCGATCTCGACGCGCACGTTGCGGGAAAGGGCGGCGGCCGTGTCGCGCGCCACGCGCTCGAGATGCGTGACCAGCGGGGCGGCCGGCACGAGGCACAGCGCGCGGCACAGCTCGTCCAGGTCGCGCGCGTGGGCGTCGAGCTGGCGCAGCGAGTCGTTCAGCGCGCGGTGCGCGTCGCGCGCCCGGCGATGGCCCTCGATCAGCTCGCTGCGCGCACGACGCGCCTCTCTCGGCGGCGCATGCTCGCGGGGCAGGCGCAGGGCCGAGAGCTGCTCGAGGGCCCGGCCGAGGGCCGTGACGCGCGCGGTCACGCCCAGGGCGTCCATGAGCGTGACGGCCACGTTGTCGGTCACGGCGTCCACGTGCGAGCGTGCGACACGCAGCGTGGCGGCGCCGGCTGGCGCGCCGGTCGCGGTCTCCGGCGCGGCGGACGCGGGCGTCGCCGTCACGGCGGCGGCGGGGGCTTCGCGAGGCGGGACTGCGGTCGCGCCGCCGGCCGCGTGCAGCTCGCCGATCAGCACCTCGGCCAGGCGCAGCAGGTCCGGGTTGCGCGCGTCGAGCGACAGCGCGCGGATGTGATCGCTGGCCCGGAAGGCCACGTCGGCCGCCGCGCGCGGGACGTCCGGGCGCGCGCGCCAGCCCAGGAGGCAGGCTTCCAGCGCGTGCGCGAGCCGCCCCACCACCTCGTAGCCCACGAGCCGCGCCGAGCCCTTGATGTCGTGCGCGAGGCGCAGCACGTCCTCGAGGCGCGCATCGCGGTCCTCGCCGCCCTCCTCGATGCGCAGCAGGTGCGCGTGGACGGCCTCCACGACCTCGACCGCCTCGGTCTCGTAGACGGCCAACAGCTCGGGGTCCGGCGCGCTGGCCATCAGCCCACCTTCCAGGTCTGGTTGACGCGCCGGCCGAGGTCGGCCAGCTCGTCGGCCGCGTCGACCACGGCGTCGAAGTTGGCGGTCGTCTCGCGCGAGCGCTGCTCGATGGCCTCCACGTCGCGCGCCACGCTCTGCAGCGCGTCCGACTGGCGCACCGTGCTGACCTCGATGCCCTGCGCCGAGCGCTGGGTGTCCTCGACCCAGCGCAGGAGTCGACCGAAGTTCTGCTCCACCTCCTCGAAGGCGGCCTGGCAGCGCTCCACCTGCTCGCGGCCGTCCTGCGTGGCGGCCACCGTGGTGTGCGAGGCGTCCTGGATCTCCTCCACCTGCTGGCGGATCTCGCGCGTGCAGCCGCTGGCCAGCTCGGTGAGCTTCTGGATCTCGCCGGCCATGGCCGAGAGCTGCCGCCCGCTGCCGCCGGCGCCGGCCGCCTGGATGGTGGCGTTGACCGAGACCGCGTCGGTCTCGCTGGTGAGGTGGTCGAGGTACACCAGGATGGAGCCGATGGCCGCGCAGCGCCGGTCGAGCTCTTCCATCTGGCGCTTGATCTCCTCCACGCGGTCGCGCATGTCGAGCACCGTGCGCTGCGCCGACTCGGCCTTCTGGTGGCCCGACTGGCTGGTCCACTGCGACTGGCCGGCGCTGTGCGCGAGCGCCCGGCCGGTACGCGCGATCTCCTGGCTGTCGGCGTCGAGCCGCGCCACCGAGGCCGAGAGGCTCATCAGCACGCGGGCCTGCTCGGCCAGCGCGAGGCCGATGCGGCTCACGAGCTCGCGCAGCCGCTCCACCGAGCCGAAGATGAAGTCGGTGGTATCGCGGATGTCGGCCCACACGAAGCGCGGCGCGAGCAGGCCGATGATGAGCGCCAGCAGCACGCCGCCGGCGGCGAGCCAGCCGACGCTGGCGGCGGCCTCGGCCAGCGCCGCCTCGCGCCGGTCGAACACCGGGAACACGACGGCGTCCGAGGCGTTGGCCACCACGAGGGCCGCCGGCTCGCCCGAGGAGCCTTCCAGCGGCAGCGCCGCGTGAAACGACGTGCCGTCGCGCTGCAGCGCCGCGCCGAAGCGGCCGTCGGCGGCGTCGGCTGCCGCCACGCTCCACAGCTCGTGCAGCAGCGTGTCGTCGAGGGGCGCCGGGCCCGCCGGGTCCACCCGACCGACCGGAAGCAGAGCGCCGTCGGGCTGCATCACGACGCGGCGGATGCGGTCGGTGAAGGACAGGGCGGCCAGGCGCGCCGCCAACGGGCGCACGGCCAGCAGCACGCCGCCGTCGCGCTCGCGCGGCTCGATGACCACGTCGCACAGGACCGGTTCGGCGCCGTCCAGCGGCAACTGGCGCCAGCCGCTCACCGGCCTGGAGGTCCGCAGGTCCTCCTCGAGAGCGAGGCGCAACGCGCGCGGCAGCGAGGAGCGGTCCGGCCCGGCCGTGGGAACGAAGGCCACGAGCGCCGGACGCCTTTCGGGCGGGAGCTCGTCCCAGCGCGCGGCCTCCGCCTCCACGCCGGGCGGCAGGTGCGCGACCCTCCAAGCCAGGTCGAATAGCTCGAACTTCAGCCGCGTGTGCAGCTCGCCCACCGCGGCGTTGAGCGCGAGTTTCGTGGCGTTCGAGACGACCTGGTCGTCGGCCGCATCGGCCGCGAAGGACGAGCGCAAGGCGGTGTAGCCGGTCCACGCGATGCCCACGAGCGGCAACACGAGGGCCGCGATCAGCAGGATGGCGAGCCTCCCGCGCATGCTGGTGTGGCGCAGCAGGCGGGACGTCACGGCGCGGGCTCCGGGGCGCCCTGGCGGCCGGCAGCTCCGGGCGCGAAGGCGGGATGGGCGCGCAGCGTGGCGGCATCCAGGCGGCGCGGCAGCTGGGCCGGATCGGGCAGCGGATTCAGCTCATCGACCCCCAGGGTCACGTCGCAGGCGAGCCCGCGCAGCGCGAGGAGCCAGCGGCAGCAGCTCCTCGAGCGCCCGAAGAGCTGGCCGGCATCCACCACGGTCACCAGGTGGCCGTGCCACTGGGCCAGGCCGGCGAGCCACGTCGCGGCGCCGGGCACGGGCGTCAGGGGGCCGGCGGAGCCCGCCTCGAGCAGCAGTTCCACGTCGAGCTCCAGGCGAACGCCGCCGGCCAAGACCTGCAGGCTGACCGGCATCGCGGTCGCATCGGAGTCGGTCAGGACGGAGGAGGGCGCCATCGTGACTTCTTCGTCGCCGCCACCCGTGGGCCTTGAGGGGCCGTGCGCCCGTACGGCATGCACGGCCGCGCATGCCTCGCGCGGCATGGGAGCGGGCGGCGGGTCCGCGACGCGCGCGCCCGCCTCGGTGGAAAAGCGGGAATCTTGACCGAATTCTCCGCGCAATCCTGCCGTCGCCCGCGAGAAAGGCTGTGATTCCATTGAACGGCCCGGGGGGGCGGTTCCAAGATCCGAGACAACCGTTGCCGAGGATCACTGCCTGAGGCGGCAACGCCTTCACAATGGAGAGAGAGTGATGAAGCGTCTTCTCTGCGTCGTGCTCCTGAGCGCGGTCGGCTGTACCTCGGTTCCCACGGCGGCCGAGCCGCCCGTGGCAGTGGCGAAGGAGAAGGGCATCCAGGTCTGGATCCCGGGGTTCTTCGCTGACCTGTGGGAGACCTTCGATGCGCGCATCGCCATGGACTACGGCTTCGGCGCCCACCTGAAGTTCACGGATCTCGCCCGTGTGGGCATCTTCGACTACTCCGACTTCGCCTTCATCGGCACCGGGGCCGGCACCTTCTTCAAGTTCGAGTACGACTTCCCGAACATGGACCCGCGGACGAAGAACGGCTCGTGGGATCTGTCCATCAAGGTGGGCATGGGCCTCGGCGCCGAAGCCACCCTGCACACCTGGGAAGTGGTCGACTTCCTGTCCTCGTTCGTGTGCTTCGGCTACTGGTCCTTCAACGACGACTGACGCCGCCGGCCCAAGTCTCGAGAGGGATCATGTGCGCCCATTCCCGCCGCAGGGCGGGAATGGGCGCGCTGCCTTTCCAGGGGCCTGGTCAGGCCCCGGGCACCATGAGCCGGCCGAAGCGGCGCTCGAGGCTGCGCTGCGCGCGGCGGGAAGGCGTGGCCACGAAGACCGTGTCGTCCCCGGCCACCGTGCCGACCACCTCGGGCATGCCCATCGAGTCCAGCGCCAGGGCGACTGTCTGCGCCAGTCCCGGCCGCGTGGCCACGACAAGCAGGTTCGGTCCGGCCGCCCGCAGAGCCCGCACGAAGGGCTGCAGCTCGGTGAGGGTCGGGTACTTCAGGCCGGCCTCGTCGGCGGCGTCGGCATCGCTGACCAGCCGGTAGGAGCCGTCCATCTTGCGCGCGCCGAGCGACGTGAGGTCGCGGCTGAGGCTGGACTGCGTGATCTCGTGGCCGCGCTCGCGCAGCGCCGTCACCAGCTCCTCTTGGGTGCGGATGCGGCGGCGCCGCAGCAGCAGGCGCAGCTCCCGCCGCCGCGCGTCCTGGGTCCCGCGCGCCAGGTCGGGCATCAGGCCCCCTCCCGGCCGGCCGGCACCGCGGCCGTGGCCTCGATCTCGATCTGCGCGCCGGCCTCGACCAGCGCCGCCACCTGCATGAGCGCCATGACCGGGTAGTGGCCGCCCATGACGCGCCGGTACGCCTCGCCCACCTCGCGCTTCTGGTCGAGATAGGCCTGCCGGTCGCGGCAAAACATGGTGAGGCGCACGATGTCGGCCGCCCGGCCGCCGGCCGCTTCGACCAGCGCGACGCAGTTCTGCAGGGCGCGCTCGAACTGGGGCACCAGCTCGAGGCTGCCGAAGCGCTCCTGCTCGTCCCAGCCCACCTGCCCGGCCACGAAGACCAGCTCGCGCCCAGCCGGCACGCGGATGGCCTGACTGTAACCGCGGGGCCGGGGCCAGCCAGCGGGCAGCACGACCTGCAGCGACGGCGGTCCGGGGCGCGCCTCGTTCATGCGCATAACACTAACCAATTTGCGCATAACCAGGCAACGCGCCCGGCGATCGCCGCCCGACCCGCGCTCCTTCGCCGGAACCCGCTACGGAGCGCCGAGGCCCGTGCCGAAGGCCGCGAACAGCCCGGTGTCCGGATCCACGTCGACCGCCACCACCCAGGTGTCGACGCCGATGTCGCGCAGGAGCCTCACGGCGTTGTTGAGGGCGTCCATGGCCGTCGCGAAGCCCTTGACGTAGGTGGCTCCGGTCCGCGCGCTGAAGACCTGCGGCACCAGCAGGCTGCCGGCGTCGATGGTCAGCGCCATCTGCAGATCGCCGGTGGCGTTGCCGAACGGCTGCGCCGGCGCCACCACGTTGCCGACGTTGGTGAGCCCGTCGACCGCGAACGCCTTCATGCTCGACTGCGGGTTGAAGCTCCAGAAGAACTGGTCGGCGCCCGCGCCGAAGAGGCTCACGTCCGAGACGCGCGTGAAGAACAGGTCCGAGATCTGCGCGTGCGTGAATGGCGACAGGTCGATCTGGCCGACGACCGTGCTGTCTCCCACCGAGATGTGGTAGTCGATGTCCACCTGCAGGCCGCGCGGATTCTCGCCGGGCAGGCTGTAGGTGACGAGCGAGATGGCGTGGGCCGAGCCGCGCCGGTTGAACCCGGCAGCGTCCTGCCACGACCCGAGCTGGAACGCGACGGGAAGCAGCGGATTCGCGAAGGCCGGGTCGGTCAGCTGGTCACCCGCGCCGCCGTACACATGCGTGGCACCGGTGGGCGTGTTGCTCACGTCGAACTCGGCCGCCCAGCCGTCTGCCGGCACGTCGACCAGGAACACGTCCGCTCCACCGATCTCCTTGAAGCCGATGAAGTCCTCGATGAACGTGCCGTCGGGCGACACGCCGAAGATCAGGTCGATCTGGTTCCACAGGTAGCTGCCGAGCTCGAGCTCGAGGGCCAGTTCGTAGAAGCCGGTGGTCGTGCCCTCGTCGCCGATGAAGTCGAGGTTGGTGTCGGGCGCGGACTCGATCGCCACGGCGTACGTGCCGCCCGCCTCGAGCGGCGTCTCCAGCCTGGACATGCTGCCCTCGCCGCCGTCGTCGTCGAAGGCCAGCAGGTCGCCGATCGGCGTGTTGAACAGCCCCATCAGGGTGTCGGGCGCGAGCAGGCCGCTGACCGACTTGGTCTCGGCGTGCAGGATGGTGAGAGGCGGAGAATCGAAGGAGAAGAAGTCGACGTCGCTGCTCGGCACCAGGGTCAAGCCCGTCACGAGCAGCGGATTACCGGTCACCAGCGACGGCGGGTTCAGGCCGGTCAGGTGCGTGGCGGTGGCGAGCGTGTCGTTGGGCTCGTAGACGTCGGGTTCGATGCTGCCCTCGGTGGCCGCCGAGGAGCCGCCCGCACCGCCTGTGTGCGGAGCAAGTCCCTTGCGCAGACGGACGGCCTCCTGGAAGAGCGCCAGCGGAATGGCATCGGCCGGACCGCCGCTGCCCAGCCCTTGCGCCAGCATGCCGCTGACCGGGCTGAGGATCTCCCACGAGAGGTTGCGCGAGTTCTTGCGGAGCTGGAGGGCGCCGAGCAGGCTGGCCGGGTGGCGTGATACCAGGGCGACCACGGTGTCCCCGACCTGCAGCGGCGGACGGCCCTCGACGCGCACCGTCAGGTGCGACGCGTGGGTGCTGCCCCAAAGCACTTCGTTCACGGCGAACTCGACCGCGGTAACCTCGGGATCCGCGATGTCCTGCATCGAGGCCACTCGACCCGCGAAGATCAGGTCTGCCAGATCGACCTGCTCACCAGTGGTGCTCTCCGCCAGGAGGCTCAGCAAGCCCGAAGGCAATGCGAGGCACAGCAGGAGGGCCACGGCTCCCAAGGACACGCGGTGCCGGGAGACATTCATGGTGGACAGAATCCTCGGGGCGATTCTTCAGGCGCGACGGGGGAAGGACGTGCGGCCTCGAAGGGCCATACCGAAAGCTCGTCGGCGATCGTCCGCCCACGGATCAACAGAGTACCCCATGGTCATGCAGGCGTCTAGATGAGTCCGCAGCCGTTCCGGCGCCCGAAGAGTGCCTTTCCGGCTCATGTGGATCGACCCTCCCGGCCGTCCGGGAGGGGTCCACGGGTGGGGTCGTGACGGCGCCGCCGGAGTTACACGCGACCATGACTGGAGCGACGGCGCCGCGTGCCGGCTGGATGGCGGCGCTGCCGGGGGGACTGCTGGTTGGCGCCAGCCTCCTTTCCCTGGCGCTGGTGCCGGACGAGGCCTACCTGCGCTCCAAGGTCGTGTGGTCCGAGGGCCTGCTGCTCGCCGGGGCCGCGGCGTGGCTGCTATGCCTGGCCTGGCAGGGGCGGTTCGTGGCATCGGCACCCAATGTGCTGTTGGCCGCGCTGCTGCCGGCCGGACTTGCCGGGATCTGGCTGGCGCTTGGACGTCCGCTCAGCGGCGTCCTCGCGCGCGACGAGGTGGAGCGCCTGCTGCTCCTTCCGGTGGCGATCTGGTCCACGGCGATCGCCGGCGAGCGCGAGGGAGCGCGGCGGGCCCTGCTGGCCGTCGTGATCCTCTCCGCCATTCCGGTGGCGGGACTGGCCATGGCCCAGAACCTGGCCGGCATCCTCGAGCTGCCGCTGACCCGCCTCGCGAGGCCGATCGGGACGTTCGGCAACCCGGTTTTTCTCGGTGCCTACCTCGTGCTCGTGACGCCCGTCGCGCTGGCGGGCGCGCTGCTCGGGCGCGGCGTCCTGCGCTGGGGCGGCGCCCTCGCCGCGGGCCTGTCCCTGCCGGCCCTGTATGCCACGCAGACGCGCTGGGCCTGGCTCGGCTTCGGCGTCGCGGTCACGCTGGGCGCGGTGCTGCTCGCGCCGAACCCGCAGAGCCGGCGCAAGCTGCTCCTCGTGCTCCTCGCGCTGGGCCTGCTCCTCTTGGCGCTCGACCGCGACGTCCTGCGACGCCAACAGGCGCACAGCCTCATCTGGCGCGACACGCTCGGCCTCGTCGCCGCGCATCCGCTGGGCGTGGGCCCGGGCCAGTTTCCGGTGGCCTTCCCGCCCTACGCGTCGGACGAGCTGCTGGCGGTGTATCCGAGGCGCGAGCGCATCATCAACGACGCGCACTCCGAGCCGCTGCAGATCGCGGCCGAGCTGGGATGGATCGGCCTGCCCGTCTTCGCCTGGCTGCTCTTCCAGCTCTTCCGCGGCGCGCGGGCGGCATGGCGCGCCGCCGGCGAGACGGACCGGCCGCTCGTCGCGGGCCTCATCGCGGGGCTGGCCGGCCTGTGCGTCATGTCGTGCGGCTCACCGGACCAGCGCTTCGTCGCGACCACGCTGCTGTTCGGCTGCCTGTCGGGCCTGCTGCTTTCCTGGGGACCGTCGCGCACGTGGGTCCTCGCGGCGCCCGGCCGGGCGCTGGCAGCCGCGGGCGGGCTCGTGCTCCTCGCCGGGGCCGCGCACCAGACCTGGGACGGCCTGCAGCTGCGCCGCCTGATGGACGTGCCCGCCTCGTTCGAGCCGGCGCCGGGCGGCGCCGGCGAGGTGGCGCGCCTGCAGGCGCTCGCGGACCGTGATCCGCTGGACGCCGCCGCCCGCTACGAGCTGGGCGTCGCGCTGGCGCGCGAGCGGCGCTGGACGGAGGCCGCCCAGGCGGTGGAGGCGGCCTGGGTCCTCTCGGCCGGCCTGCCCGGCCTGCAGCGCTCGCTCGGCCTGATGCAGGCCATGGCGGGTCGCGTCGACGACGCCCTTCCCAACCTGCAGGCCGCGCTGGAGCAGCGACCCGACGACGCCGAGGTCCGCTACCTGATCGCCTACCTCCACTTCTGGAAGGGCGAGGTGCGCGAAGCCCTGCAGGAGGTGGAGACGCTGCTCGCACAGCATCCCGACCATGTCCTGGGCCGACTGCTCCTGCAGAAGCTGCGCGAATGAGCGGCACGGTCGTGCTGTTCGACGCCGGCGGGACGCTGTTCACCGACCGGCTCTCGCGCGACGAGATCTACGCGAGGGAGCTGGCCGCCCTCGGCGCGCCGCGCTCGACGGACGAGGTGGCCCGGCTCCGCACCGAGGTCCACGACAGCCTGCCCGAGGTCTTCGAAGGCCACGCGCGCTACTCCGACGGCTGGTTCCGCGAGTTCGTCCGGCGCGTGCTCGCCGCCACCGGCTGTGCTGCCGACCCCGAGGAGGTGCGCGCGCGGATCGCCGCGCACTTCGTCGATCCCACCAGCTTCGTCGTCCACGCCGACGCCCCGCCCGCCCTGGAGGCCCTGCTCGAGCGCGGCGTGCGGCTGGGCGTGGTCAGCAACTGGAGCGAGCGACTGCCCGCGCTGCTGGACGGGCTCGGCCTGTCCCGCGCCTTCGAGGTGGTCGTGGCGTCCGCCGCCTTCGGCCGGTCCAAGCCCGATCCGGCCATCTTCCTCGCAGCCGTCCGGCGGCTGGGCGTCCGCCCGGAGGAGGCCTGGCACGTGGGCGACCACCCGGTGGCCGACCTCGCGGGCGCCCGTCGCGCCGGCCTGCGGGCGCTGCTGATCGATCGCTCGGGCCGGGGCGACGCGGCCACAGCCGGCCCCCACGTCATCCGGTCCCTCGAGGAGATTCCCACCAGGCTGGCCCCCTGAGCCCTCCTCCCCGTCGTCGCGTGGCCTGCAGGCGGGCGGACGGGCTGGCTTCTCCACCCCGGCGGGCCGGAGAATAGACCCGTTACCCGATGGCGAAGGGCCGTACAGGCGGGTGAGTGCTTCGCAGGAAGCGCACCGCTTCGACCGGCTCGAGTCATCGAGGCCCAGGACCCGTGCCCAAGGTCTTCCGGTCGGACGCGATTCGGTGCGGAGGCCTGCGCACGGAAGAGACAACGGAGTGGAACGAGCGCCGTGGCGGCCATGAGCCGTCGCGGCGCTCGCTTTTCCGGGGCCGGCCGCCGCGAGCCCGCGAAGTCTAGAATCCCGGGCTCATGCAGGCCCCCGTCACCGTCTCTTTGGCCCAGTGCGATGCCGTCCTCGGGGATGTGGACCGCAACCTGGAGGCCCACGTCCGGCTGGCCAGTCAGGCGCGGGAGCAGGGGGCCGGACTGGTCGTGTTCCCCGAGCTGTCGCTCACCGGCTACGGGCTGCGCGACCTGACGCACGACGTGGCCATGCAGCGCGACGATCGGCGGATCGCCCGGCTGGCCGAGGCCAGCCAGGCGCTCGACATCGTGGCGGGCTGGATCGACGAGAGCGCCGAGCACGGCCTCTTCAATGCGGCCGGCTACTTTAGCGCCGGCCGGCTGCTGCACGTGCACCGCAAGGTCTACCCCGTCAACTACGGCATGTTCGAGGAGGCGCGCTACTGGGCCGCGGGCGACCAGCTCTCGGCCTTCGACACGCGCTATGGCCGCGCCGGCCTGCTGGTGTGCGAGGACGCCTGGCACCCGTCGACCAGCTACCTGCTGTTCGCGGACCGCGCCGACGTGATCATCGTGACCTCGTGCTCGCCCGCGCGGGGCGTCGAGGCCGGTGACGGCGGCCCCTCGGCCCTGCGCAGCACGCGCGCCTGGGACGCGCTGCTGCGCCAGCAGTCGGTGGCCTTCAACGTGTACTCGATCTACGTCAACCGCTGCGGCGTCGAGGACGGCACCACGTTCTCGGGCAACAGCCGCGTCTTCGACCCGACGGGCGAGGCGCTCGCCGCCCTGGAGCTGAAGCCCGAGCTGGCGACGCTGACGCTCGACCCCGCGCCGCTGCGCCGGCGCCGCGCGGCGCTGCCCATGCTGCGCGACGAGCGGCTCGACGTGACGCTCGGCAACCTCGAGCGCATCGCCCGTGACCGTTTCGTCCTCTAGCCCGCTGCGCATCGACGCCCCGCTCGTCGAGTGGATCCTCGTCGGCTTCCTGCGCGAGGAGGTGGCCAGCGCCGGCCTCTCGCGCGCGGTGCTCGGCCTCTCCGGCGGCATCGACTCGGCCGTGGCCTGCGCACTGGCGGCGCGCGCCTTCGGACCCGAGCACGTGCTCGCGCTCTGCATGCCCTACCGCTCGAGCGACCCGGGCTCCGAGCGCGACGCGCGCGCCGTGGCCTCGGCCCTGGGCGTGCGCTGCGACGTGGTGGACATCACGCCCCAGGTCGACGCCTACTTCGCGCGCTTCCCGGACGCGGACAGCCTGCGGCGCGGCAACAAGATGGCACGCGAGCGCATGTCCATCCTCTACGACCGCTCGGCCGAGTTCCGCGGCCTGGTCATCGGCACGAGCAACAAGACCGAGCTGCTGCTGGGCTACGGCACGCTGTTCGGCGACATGGCCTCGGCCATCAACCCCCTCGGCGATCTCTACAAGACCCAGATCTTCCAGCTCGCGCGGCACCTGGGGCTTCCGGAATCCGTGGTCGGCAAGGCGCCGTCCGCCGACCTGTGGGAGGGCCAGACGGACGAGGCCGAGATGGGCTTCACCTACGAGGCCGTGGACCGCCTGCTCTGGGACCTGGTCGAACGCCGCTTCTCCGAGGCCGAGTTGGCCGTCGCCGGCCACGACCCGGCGTTCGTCGCGCGCGTGCGGCGCATGATCGCGAAGAGCCAGTTCAAGCGGCGCATGCCGCTCATCGCCAAGCTCTCCGACCGCACGATCAACGCCGACTTCCGCTATCCGCGCGACTGGGGGACGTGAGGCGCGCGAGAGGTGGGCCCTCCAGGACTCGAACCTGGGACCAACGGATTATGAGTCCGCTGCTCTCACCAACTGAGCTAAGGGCCCGTCGAGGGAGCGGGCGGCGGCGATCGTACTCCGCGGCCGTCCCGATCCGTCGCGATGGCGACGGCAGCGACGCGCAGGCTTGACCGCGACCGCGCCGCAGGGCGTAGCTTGGTGCGCGTGGGCGAGGCTCCGGAACCTCAGGGCGAGATCCCCGAGCGGCTCGGGGACTTCCGGCTGCTCGAGCGGCTAGGCGCTGGCGGCATGGGCGTGGTCTTCCGCGCGCGCCAGGAGTCGCTGCAGCGCGACGTCGCGCTCAAGCTGATCAAGCCCGAGCACCTCTACTTCATCGAGGCACGCGAGCGCTTCCGGCGCGAGGTCGAGGCGGCCGCGCGCCTGCGCCACCCGGGCATCGTGCCGGTGTACACGGTCGGCGACCAGACCGGACTGCCGCACTTCGCCATGGAGCTGGTCGAGGGCGCGTCGCTCGCGGCGGTCATCGAGCACCTGCGCGACCGACGCGCCGCCGAGCTGTCCGCCGCCGACCTGCGCGCGGCGATCGCGGCCCGCGCGCGGCGCTTCGGGGAGCACTCGACCAGCAGCATGCTGGCGGACGCCTTCACCGGCACGTGGGTGCAGGCCTGTTGCCGCATCGTGCTCCAGGTGGCCGACGCGCTGCACCACGCGCACGAGCTGGGCGTGCTGCACCGCGACGTCAAGCCCAGCAACGTCATCGTCACGGCCGGCGGGCGCGCCATGCTGCTCGACTTCGGCCTCGCGACCACCACCGAGGCCAGCCGCATCACGCGCACGGGCGCCGCCATGGGCTCTCTGCCCTACATGCCGCCCGAGTGCCTGGTCTCGGGCACGGCCGAGGCCGACCGCCGCGCGGACGTCTACTCGCTCGGCGTCACGCTCTTCGAGCTGCTGTCGCTGCGCCTGCCCTTCGGGCGCCCGACCATCCAGCAGACGATGGACGCCATCGCGTCGGGGGAGCACGAGCCGCTCGCGGCGCTGAACCCCACCGTCCCATGGGACGCCGCGACGGTGTGCGCCACCGCGATGGAGCGCGAGCTGCCGCGTCGTTATGCGACCGCCGCGGACTTCGCGCGGGACCTGCGCAACCTGCTGGAGCTGCGGCCGATCGAGGCGCGCCGGGCCAGCCGGAGACTGCGCGCGCGCCGCTGGGTGCAGCGCCATCCCACGGCCACCGTCGCCGCGGCGCTCGGCTTCCTGCTGGTGGTCGTCGCGCCGAGCGTCGGCCTGTGGCGCATCCGGCAGGAGCGCGACGTCGCCGCGAAGGAACGCGACATCGCCCGGCGCGAGGTGCGGACCAAGGAGGGCATCCTCGAATTCCTCCTGAGGATCATCGGTGGCGCCGACACGACGGCGGGTAACCCCGGCAACCGCACGGTGAACGAGGTCGTCGACGACGCGGTGGAACAGATGCGCACCTCGTTCCACGGGGCTGTCGCGGCGCGCGCGCTGGTGCTGCGGCACCTCGCGGCCATCCAACAGCAGCTCGGCCGTCCGCGCCAGGCGGCCGACCTCGCGCGCGAGTCGATCGCCTGCCTCGTGCCGGACTGGGGTGAGCAAAACGTCCAGGTCGCAATGGCGCAGAATGTCCTGGCCAGCAACCTGCTCACGCTGGGCGAGCTGGAGGAAGCCGAGCGCCTGTTCGCGGCGGCGGCCGAGACGCTGCGCGGCTCGACCGGCGAGGCGGCGGACAAGAGGACCGACTCGCGCATGGGGATCGCCAACATCTGGATGCTGCAGGGACGGCTCGACGACGCCGACGCCCTGCTGCAGCAGATCCGCGGCGAGCTGTCCTGGGACGCGGCCAGCGTCATCATTCGCCAGAGCTGGCTCCAGACCATGGCGCAGGTCAGCCGCGCCCACGGCGAGTTCGAGCGCGAGCGCGACCTGCAGGTCGAGGTCCTCGACCTCGTCCGGAAGGAATACGGCGAGGTGCACCGGCAGACCGCGGGCGCCCTGCAGAACCTGGGCGTCAACGAGATGGAGCTGGGCCACCTCGAGGAAGCGCTCGCGCTGCTGACCCAGGCGCGCGACATCGAGGCGCAGCTGGGCGCCGGCGACTCGATCGACCAGGCGCGGCTGGAATTCAACCTCGGCGGCGTGACGTCGAGGCTCGCGCGCCTCGACGAGAGCGCCGAGCACTTCGGCCGCGCGCTCGCGATCAGCCGCGCGCTCGCAGGCGACTCCGCGCAGACGGCGAGGTCCGCGTCGGGCATGGGTGCGGCCCTCTACAAGCTCGGCCGCTACGACGAGGCCGAGGCCATCCTGCGCGAGGCCCTCGACCTCAACCACCGCTACCTGCCAGAGCGCGGCATGTCGTCGATGGAGGCGCCGCTGTGGCTGGCACGCACGCTGGCGAAGCAGGGTCGGCACGAGGAGTCCGCCGTGCACTTCGCCGATCTGCTCTGGCGACTCGACGGCGATCCCGGCATCGGCCCCACGCTCCTCGCCACGTACGAGGGCGAGTTCGCGGACGAGCTCGACGCGCTCGGGCGCAGCGGCGAGGCCGAGCAGCATCGCCAGAAGCAGCGGGAGCTCCTCGCGGCGGCCGTCGGCGCGCCGCCGTAGGGCGCGCGGCCAACGGTCCATGAAACCGATCGCCCCCTCGGCTCCGGCGCGCGCTCGATGCGGTCCCGGCCTTGCCCACGAAAACGTCTCCGTCACGCCACGCGCGCCGCGCCGACTGCATGTCGTTCCGAAGCATGCGGGCGGTCGGGCAGGGTGCGCGTCCGCAGGCTCGCCGTGCTCACCCTGCCTGGAGGAAAATGCCATGCATGCCACGCTTCCCAGGGGCCGCGCGCGACTGGCGCTGCTGCTCGCCGTGCTGGCCGTGCCGGCCGCGCTCGGTTGCGCCATCTCGGCCCAGGACGGGATCTGGACGATCACGCCCGTCGGCGGCCCGCCCGACATCGCGCCCACGGGTGAGTTCACCGACCCGGACACGGGCAAGAAGTACGAGCTGTGGGACACGGACGGCGACGGCAAGGCCGACTACGTGCGCGGCGAGGACGGCAAGACCTACCGCGTCGAGCCCATGCTGCCCAAGTCGCTCGTCCTCGGCAGCGGCCCGCACATCGGCAGCCCGGGGATCGCCGGCGCCCGGGTGTGGTGGGGCATCTACCAGAACCCGCCCGAGCAGCCGATGCCCGTGACGTTCACGCAGACCGCGGCGGAGTCCCTGCAACTGTACGGCCTCGACGGCGTCACGCCCGGGCAGAGCGCCGTGCTGACGAGCGGCCTCACGGTGAACGATCTCGATCCGGACACGCTGCAGGTCGACCTCACCGTGGCGTGGTCGGCCAGCCTGTCGTTGCCGGACATCCTCGACTTCCCGGCGCTGGCCTACGAGTACTACGAGCTCAGCGACGCGCCGGGCGACTTCGGCCAGTTCCTGAGCCTGCGCGTCGTCGGCCCGTTCCAGGTGGCGGCGGCGTGGCTGTCCGAGCTCGGCTTCCAGGACGTGCAGTTCGACACCGACGCCGGTCACTTCGAGCTGTACCTCGACGCAGGGAACGACAGCATGCTCGTCCTGCTCGCGGGCCAGGTGCTCTACGACGGTCCTTTGGGTTGAGCGCCGTGCCACGTCGGACGCTCGCCGTTCTCGTGCTCTCGGCTTGCGCCGCCCCCGGCCTCGATCGGCCGGGGGCGGCGCCCGACGCCGAGCTGTTCACCCTGCTGCGCGACCCGCCAGTGGTACGCATCGCGCTGGGCGACCAGGCTGGCAATGCCGTGGTGCTGCCGGGCGACCGGCTCGGCTCGGTCCGGCACGTCTTCGACGGGGCCGAGAGCAGGACGATGAAGGTCGACGGCCACGACTCCGGCTTCAGCCGCCTCGAGCAGGGGGCGGGCGGGCCGGCCGGCGACTGGATCCTCCTCGCCCTCGACCGGCCGGAGCTGCTAGCTCGGCACCAGGTGCTGCCGCGGGCCGGCGAAGTCAGGCCCGATCAGGAGCTCGTGATCGTCGGCTATCTTCCGATCGCGCCGGACGCCGGTCGCGAGGACCTGCGCGAGCTGGTCGCGTTCCGGGGCCGGATCGTCGCCGCCCCCTGGCCGCTCCAGGACGCCACCCGCGGCGCCCTCTGCTTCGAGCTCGACGAGGAATTGGCCGATTTCCACGGGCTCTCCGGAAGTCCGGCGTGCGTCCGCGAGCAGGGGGAATGGCGACTGTGCGGGGTCTACAGCTCCCGGGTGACGTGCTGGCCGTGGGCCGAGGTCGGCGTGATCACGCCGCTCCCGCACGCCGCACCGTGAGCGACGCGGCGTGCGCCAGGCGGCGCGCCGACGGCCGCGACCTCTGACCGCCGGAGCATGCAGACACGCGCATGCGCGCGCCGACCGGCGGGCGCCTCGTGTCGGATCCGTGGCCGGCGTGCTTCTGTTGCACGCCTCGACTCGCGCGTCCGCTCATCTGAGCTAGAGATGGCGGCCACCAAGGACCACCCCCCATGACCACTCCGACAGCCGACGCCTTCCGCCGCCTGCGCGAGCAGGCCCGCCGCCCGCGCCCCGCCGCCAGGACGCCCCTGGCCAGCCGGGCACTGCAGTCGATCGACCTGCGCGAGCGGATCGAAGCCCGCCTGCGGCCCGCGCTCGACGCGCTGCAGGAGGCGGTGCCCGAGCTCCAGCCCGTGCGCCGCGTGGACTCGGGTGCCTGGGTGCTGGGCCTCGCCCGCCACCTGCAGCCGGCCGACCGCGCCGGCCGCGCCGCGCGCCCCTTCAGCCGCATCGAGTTCGCCGTGGAAGTCGAGGGCGACCTGGACACCTGCGCCATCACCTGCCGCGCCACGGCCTTCGATCGCGACCTGCCCACGAAGCTGGAGGTCTTCCGCACGACGGACCTCCGCGACGAGGCCATCGACAAGCTGGCCGAGGAGTGCTGCCTCGAGTTCGCGCGCCGCTACCACGAGGGCGATGCGGGGGCCGAGGCCGCCCGCCTGCGGGCCGAGCTGGCGCTGCGGGCGCAGGTGAACTGAGGCGAGGGCCTGGCTCCTAGCAGCCCGCCGCGCCCTCCGGCAGCTTCGTCGCCACCACCACGGCTTCGAACTCGGCCAGCGCGCCGGCTTCCCATGGCACGCTCTCCAGCTCGGGCACGCCTGCCGGGCGCCGCTCGGGCACGCGGGGGACGAGCGGGTCGTGGTAGGCCACCTGCGCGCCCGCCGCGGCGAACAGCGCCAGCAGCTGCAGCCCGGGGCTCTCGCGCGTGTCGGCGACCCCGGGCTTGTAGGCCAGCCCGACGACGAGCACGCGCGCTCCCGACAGCGGGTCCGTTCCCGCCGGCACCGGGTGGCCCTGCTCGGCGCGCCGCGCCGCGAGCGCCTGGCGCGTGCGCTGCACGATCCACTCCGGCTTGCTGCGGTTGATCTCGGCGGCCGCCTCGACCAGGGCCGCGCGCACGCCCGCGCGCCGCGCCGCCTCGAGCAGGTGGCTGGGAGCCGCCGGCACGCAGTGGCCGCCCGCGCCGGCGCCCGGGCGGAAAGCGAGGAAGCCGAAGGGCTTGGTGGCGGCCGCGTCCAGCACCTCCTGCACGGGCACGGAGAGCGGCGCGAGGATCATCTCCAGCTCGTTCACGAGCGCGATGTTCACGGCGCGGAAGACGTTCTCGAAGACCTTGGCCGCCTCGGCCACCTCGGCCGAGGAGCAGCGCACCACCTGCTCGACGAGCGGCGCGTAGAACGCCTCGGCGGCCTCCGCGCTCGCCTCGTCCAGGCCGCCGACGAGGCGCGGGATGCGCTCGGGCGGCGGCTCGACGCGGCCGGGATCCACGCGCTCGGGCGCATGGGCCACGAAGAGATCAGCTCCCGGCTGCAGCCGCATCCCGCGGGCGCGGGCCGCGGCCAGCAGCGCGGGCAGCAGCACCTGCCGCGTGGCGCCCGGGAAGACGGTCGACTCGAGCAGCACGAGCGCACCGGGACGCAGGGCTTCGCCCGCGGCGCGTCCCGCGGCGAGCACGGCCGAGACATCCGGCCGCCGGTCCGGGCCCGAGGGCGTGGGCACGCAGAGCGCGAACACGTCGGCGCCCGCGAGGCGGGCGGGATCGTTCACGGCGTCGAAGCGCCCGCCGTCCAGCAGGCCGGCGAGGCGAGCGGGATCGAGCTCGCCGGCCGGCAGCGTGCCGTGCCGCAGCGCGTCGACGCGCGCCGCGTCGGTGTCGAGGCCGATCACGCGGAAGCCGGCGCGGGCCGCCGCGGCGGCCAGCGAGAGGCCCACGTACCCGAGGCCGAGCACGGCCAGCGTCGCACGCCGCGCCACGAGGCGCTCGAGCAGGTCGACGAGTGCGGGCGGTCGGGTCACGCGGCCTCCGCCATCCGACGTCCGTGCAGCGCGGCGGCTTCCCAGCGGCCGGAGAGATAGAGCGCCGAGACACCCGCGCCCTTGAGCGCCGCCGAGACCAGGATCGCGTACCAGACGCCGCGCAGCCCCAGCCCGCGTCCCGACGCCAGGTACCAGGCCAGTGGCACGCGCAGCACGTTGCCGGGAATGGAGATGAGCACGGTGCGCAGCGTGCTGCCGGCGCCGGCCATGGCATCGGAGTAGACCGTCTCGAGCGCCTGCGGCACCTGGCAGAAGGCCATCACGCCGATGTAGCCGGCGGCGATGTCGAGCAGGCCGGGATCGCTGGTGTAGATGGAGGCCAGCGGCCGCCCCGCGAGCAGGAAGACCGCCCCGGTGGCAGCCATGCAGCCGGCGCCGAGGGCCGTGCCCACGTGCCCGGCGCGCCGCGCGCGGACGAAATCACCGGCGCCCACTGCGTGCGCGACCACCGTGGCCGTGGCCGTGCCCACGCCGAGCAGGATCATGAAGGAGAAGCTCTCCACGCCGCGGAAGCCGATGCCGTAGGCGCCGTAGGCGTCCTGTCCGAAGCGCCCCACGACCTGCAGCACGAACACGCCCACGACCGAATAGGCGATGGTGGCCAGGCCCGCCGGCAGCCCGACGCGCAGGATCTCGCGCGCCACCGGCCCGTCCCAGGCATAGCCCGCGCGGGAGAGGAGCGTGGCCCAGTGGTAGCGCCGGACCAGCAGCACGAACAGGATGCAGGCGGCCAGCAGGCGCGACAGGCCCGTGGCCAGCGCCGAGCCCGCCACGCCCAGGCCACCGACGTGGACCGTGTGGCCCAGGACCGTCAGCTCGTGCGGCAGCACCAGCACGGCGTTGAGCGCGGCGTTCACGGCCAGCGCGACGAGCTGCATGCGGAAGGGCGTGCGCGTGTCGCCCAGGGCCTGGAACACGAAGTCGAGCAGCGGCTGCGCGAAGAGCGCCGGCATGAAGAGGTACAGCGTGCGCAGGAACAGCGTGGCCTGCTCGACGGCCTCGCCGCGCCCGCCCATGAAGGCCAGGATCTGCGGCGCGAAGATCCACTGCAACGCCGTGACCGGCAGCACGACGCGCGCCGCCAGCGACAGGCCCTGCGCCGTGGCCAGCGCCGCACCCGTGCCGGCTCCCGCGCCCAGCCGGCGCCCCACCAGCGACTGTGTGCCGCGCGCCAGCACGAGCACCACACCGAAGTTCGCGATCTGGACCATCATGAACAGGCCCAGCGCGTTGCTCGCGGTGGGCCCGACGCGCCCGAGGAACCAGGCGTCGAGCTGGTTGTAGGCGTTCTGGAGGATGAAGGAGAGCGCGGCGAAGGGCGCGAGGCGCGCGATGGCGCGCAGGACGGGCTGGTCGAGGGTGCTCCTCACGGCGGCGGCGCGCGTCGCGCGCGATCAGCCGTCGCGCGGGCCGTCGCCGGCGGGCGGCGCCGGGTCCTGCGGCGGGGCGGGCTGCGCCGGCAGTGGCTCGTCGCGCCGCGGTCCCTCGACGCCCAGCTGCATCACGATCGCGCCCGCGCGGTCGCCCACGTGCCAGTGCAGCCGCGCCTCGCCGCGGTCGATCCAGAGCCACTGCAGCAGCAGCGTGGGCGCGTCGAAGCCCGGCTCGACGGGCTGGCTGGGCAGCTCGAGGGCCTCCTCCCCGACGACCGCGAAGAAGCGCGGCGCGCCGCCCTGCGCGATCGTGAAGCCGAGCGGGCGGTTGCCGGGCGGCAGCGTCGCATCGCCCACGCGCAGCTGCACGTCGCTGCGCAGCTGCAGGCCCTGTGCCAGCAGGCTGCGCACGCGCAGGGCCTTCAGGTCCAGCGCGGAGAGGCCGGCCGGCTCCACGAAGGGCGAGAGGTCGCGGTCGATCTGGCGCCAGCGCAGCGAGAGCTGCAGCGCGGCGTCGGGCAGGGCGAGCGTGGTCGTGCATTCGGGCACGGAGGCCGAGGGCGCGTGCGCGCCGAGCGTCGCGGCCAGGAACAGCGGGAGCAGGAGCTTCATCGCGGGCCTCCGGGTGCGCCTCCCCGACGCGCCGGGCGCGGACGGCATGGCGCGCTTGGCGCCGCGGGATTGTAGAGCCGCGGCGCGGCGGGAAGAATGCCCGGGATGTCCGCCGCCCCTCACACCGCCGCCGCCCGCATCGCCGTGTGCGGCGGCGGGCCGGCGGGCCTGATGGCCGCGCGCCTGCTGCAGGCGGCCGGCCACGACGTCACGGTGCTCGAGGCGGCCGAGGCCATCGGCGGCCTGTGCCGCTCGCGCGAGGTGGACGGCTACACCTTCGACCTGGCCGGCGGCCACATCCTGTTCACGAAGGACCGCCGCGTGGCGGCCTTCTGGGACGAGCTCTTCGCCGACGAGCCGTGCGTCTCCAGCCGGCGCGAGACGCGCATCCTGCACGAGCGCGGCCGCTTCGTGGGCTACCCGTTCGAGAACGCGCTGGGCGAGCTGCCGCTGGAGCACAACCTGGAATGCACGGAGGGCGTGCTGCGCGCCTCGATCGAGCGCGACGGGACGAACGAGCCGGCCAGCTTCCAGGAGTGGATCACGTGGAAGATGGGTGCGGGTGTGGCGCGCCATTTCATGGAGCCCTACAACCGCAAGATCTGGAAGTGCCAGGACCTGCACGCGATGGGCACCAGCTGGATCGCCGGCCGCGTGCCCGACGCGCCGCTGGCCGACGTGCTGCGCAGCTCGCTGGGGCAGACGACCCAGGGCTACGTGCACCAGGCCGTCTTCCGCTACCCGCTGCGGGGCGGCTTCGCAGCGGTGCACGTGCGCATCGCGCGACCCCTGGCTGGCCGCATCCGGCTGCGGCACCGCGTGCGGCGCATCGAGCCGGCGGCCGGAGGGCGGCCCGGCGAGCGCGGCTGGCAGGTCGACGGCGAGCGCTTCGACCACGTGATCAGCACGCTGCCGCTCCACGTGCTGCCCGACGTGCTCGGCGGCATGGACGACGGCGCGGCCGGCGCGGCCCGCCGCCTGCAGTGGCGCGGGCTCGCCAGCTACCTCTTCGGCGTGGACCGGGAGCACGTGCGGCCCTACTCGTGGGTCTACCTGCCGCACGACTGGCAGGGCCCGGCCAACCGCATCACCTATCTCTCCAACTACAGCCCGAACAATGCGCCCGCCGACCGGGGCTCGATCCTGGCCGAGGTCACGTTCGAGCCGGGCCGCGAGCCGGACATCGGCGCGGCCGGCCGCCGCGCGCTCGCGGAGGCGCTGGAGGGCGCGGGCCTGCTGCGCGCCGCCGCGCTGCGCGCCAGCGACGCCCACAGGAATCCGCTGGCCTACATCTTCTACGACCGCGACTTCGAGGCGAAGCGGCGCACGGTGCTCGAGCACGTGGACGCGCTGCCGGGCTTCCATGCGCTGGGACGCTTCGGGCGCTACGAGTACCACAACAGCGACCAGTGCCTCGCTCAGGCCATGGACCTGGTGGACCGGCTGCTGCCGGCGCTCGCGCGCGGCGGCGGGCCGCTCGCCCCGGAGCGGCGCGCATGAGCGGCTCGCCGCTCGCGGGTCGCGTGGCGCTGGTGATCCCCACGCTGAACGGCGGCGAGCTCTTCGGGCGCGTGCTGGAGTTGTGGCGCGCGCAGACGGGCGTGGGCACCCTGGACATCTGCTGCCCGGACAGCGGCAGCCGCGACGGCACGCTCGACCGCATCCGGGCCGCCGGCGCGCGCACCATGTCCATCCCGCCGCGCTCGTTCAACCACGGCGAGACCCGCAACCGCGCCGTGTCCACGGTGACGGCCGACTTCGTGATCCTGTCGGTGCAGGACGCGCTGCCGCTCTCGACCAGCCTGGCGGCGGAGCTGGCCGGGCCGCTGCTGGCTGACCCGACGCTCTCCGCCACCTACGGGCGCCAGCTGCCGCGCGCGGGCTGCCACCCGGTGCTCGCGGCGCGCATCGGCGCCTGGGCGGGCGGCAGGGAGCCCGTGATCCAGGAGCTGGGCGGGCGGCGCTGGGACGACCTCCCGCCGCTCGAGCGGCTGGCCCTCGTGCGCTACGACCACGTCATCGCCTGCGTGCGGCGCACGGCCTGGGAGCGGCTGCGGTTCGAGCCGGCCGACTTCGGCGAGGACGTGCGCTGGGCGGCGCGGGCGGTGCGCGGCGGAGGACGCATCGCCTTCGTGCCGTCCGCGGCCGTCGAGCACAGCCACGATCGCTCGGCCTTCGACGAGGCGCGGCGCATCTACTGCGACCACAGCAACCTGCGCCAGCTGCTCGGGCTGGTGACCGTGCCTGGGCGGGGCCAGATCCGCGCCAACGTGGCCGCGGCGCGCGAGCACTACCGGCGGCTCGTGGAGGCGCGCACGGACGTCGACGCCGCCACGCGCCAGCGCTGGCTGGGCTGGGCCGAGCGCCTCGCGCTGTACGAGAACTGGGCCCAGTACCTCGGCGCCCACGCCGCGCAGCGCTGGTGGTTCGCGCCAGTGGACCGCTGGTTGCGCGCGGGCATCTGAGAGCCCGCGGGCCGGATGGCGTCGACGCTCCGCCACCTGCACGGCGGCCCGGCGGTTCTGCAGGCGCCATCGCTCACTTGCCCGCGCGACGTGGCCGGGCCACCATGGGGGACTTCCCATGTCGCGACGCCCGCTGCTCGTCGTCCTCCTGCTCCTCGCGGGCGTCGCGGGCGGCTTCCTGTTCTGGCGTGGCCGGCGGCCGCCGCCGCGCACCGTGGTGCTGGTCAGCATCGACACGCTGCGGCCCGAGCGCCTGGGCGTGTACGGCAACACGGCCGACGTCTCGCCGCGCATCGACGCCCTGGCCGCGCAGTCGCTCGTGTTCGACCGCGCGCTGGCCAACTCGCCGTACACCCTGCCCTCGCACATGACCATGCTGACGGGGCTGGATCCCGTGGCGCACGGCATCAAGCGCCCCGGGTCGGTGCTCTCGACGCGCGTGAGCACGCTGGCCGAGCTGCTGCGGCAGGCCGGCTTCCAGTGCGGCGCCTTCACCGACGGAGGCTTCGTCTCGGCCGACTTCGGCTTCTCGCAGGGCTTCCACGTCTACGACGACAAGCGCGACGACCGCACGGAGGGCGCGGTGAACGGCTTCGCGCGCCACCTGCCGAACGCGCTCGACTGGCTCGACGCGCACGCCACCGAGGACGTGTTCCTCTTCGTGCACACCTTCGACGCGCACGCCCCCTACCAGGAGGGCGACCCGCAGGTGCACGAGGAGTTCGGCCGGCGGCCCACGCCGGACGGGCCGCGCGACCACGAGCTGTACCGCATGAGCTTCATGTACCAGCAGGTCCAGCAGCGCATCCCCGAGTACGGGCGCATGTCCGAGCTGTTCAACGACTACGACTCGGGCGTGCACGAGGCCGACCGCGGCGTCGGCCTGCTGCTCGACAAGCTGGCCGAGCAGGGCCGGCTCGACGAGGCCCTGTTCATCGTGACCTCCGACCACGGCGAGTCCTTCGCCGACCACGGCATCCACGTGGGCCACGGCCTGGCGCTCACCGACGACGAGATCCACATCCCGCTGGTCATCAAGCTGCCGGCGGCCGAGTCGCGCGGCCGGCGCATGGCCACGCCGGTGGACCTGACCGACATCGCGCCCACGGTGCTGGACGTCTTCGGCCTGCCCCCCGGCCAGGAGATGCAGGGCGAGAGCCTGCTGCGTCTCGCGCGCGGCCAGCCGCGCCGGCACGAGTTCATCTTCGGGCTCAGCCCGAACACCGAGAGCTGCTTCCTCGTGCACGACAACTGGAAGTTCATCTCGCACCCGTCCATCCCGCCCCTGGAGGTGGCCCGGCGTCACCTCGGGCCGATGACGCCTCCCGACGGCGGCCTCGGCGAGTCTTCGGGCCCGGAGTACGAGACCGGCTCGGACGACATGCGCATCAAGCTGCACTACGACGAGGTCGGCGATCCCTTGGGCCTGCGCGATGCCATCGTGACCGGCGCGCGCCTCTTCGACGATCACGCCGACTCGCAGGAGCTCCGCAACCTGGCCACCGACGATCCCGAACGCCTGGCCCAGATGGCCGAGTGGGCCGCGGAGGCCTACGCCGGATCGCTCGCGCTCAACGCGGAGCTCTCGGACGGCAACCAGTCGAAGATGGGCGAGTCTCACGTCGAGACGAGCCTGGCGGCGCTCGGCTACCTCAGCTCGCAGTCCGAGGAGGATCACCAGAAGTACCTGGCGGAGCTGCCGGCCGAGACGCGCACGGCGCTCCAGAACACCTACGAGCCGCCGGACGTCAAGGACCTCACCGAGGCCGACAAGGCCATGCAGTACGTGCGCATGGCGCTGCGTGACGGCCGCTCGCCGGGCGAGAACGCGCCGAAGATGATGCAGAGCCTCGGCGATACGCTGGTGGCGTGGGCCATCGCGCACCCGCCACTGTCGGCCCGTGTGGGCTGGCGCCTGCACGAGCTGGTGGAGCTGGCGCAGCAGGCGGGCGTGGCCGTGGACCAGGATCGCTGGACCGCCAAGTGGCGCGCCTGGGCGAAGCAGCACATGGAGCGCCGTGCGCAGGCGGAAGAGCCGGCCCCGCCGGCGCCCGCGCCGGACGACGGCGCCTCGCCGGGGGACGGCGACCGCCGATGACGGCGGCCCGCGCAGCCACCCGCCTCGCCTGCTGCCTCCTCGTCCCCGTCCTCGTCGTGCCGGCGGCCTGCACCGACGACGCCGCGGGCGCCCGCGACGTCGGCCGCGACGTCGTGCTGCTCGTCGGCGCCGACACCTTCGCCGCCGGCGACCGCGCGGCACGGCTGCTGGAGGAGGCCGCCGGCACGACCGACGTGCTCGGGCCCGCGCGCTTCGAGATGCTGACCGCTCCGGGCGGCCGCCCGTCCGACCTGCCGCCACTACTGGCGCGGCGGCTGCAGCGCGCCCGCGACGTGCGCGCCGTGGTCGCCGTGCTCGGCGATCTCACGCTGCTCACCGGCATCGACCCCTCGCTGCCGCCGCACGTGCCCACAGCGCTGACCAGCCGCGTGCCTCGCACCGACGAGATGCTCGCGGCGCGCGCGGCGCTGGCCGCCGGCGCGCGGGCGCACGGCGCCGCCTTCGTGTGCGCGACCGCGCCGCTGGGACGGCAGGGGCGCGTCGAGGTGCCCGAGCTGCTGGGCGTGGCCGAGGCCCTGCGCGCGGCCGGGCCCGTGCTCGATCTGCAGGCGGCCTTCCTCGCCTGCGAGGACGAGCCGTGGTTCGCCAACGGCATCGACCGCCTGGACGAGTACGGCCACGACGAGCTGGCGCGCCTGCTGCTGCCGGCGCTGCTCGACGTCCTGCCACCCCGCGACGAGGACGAGCGCGTGGCGCGCCTGCAGGCCGAGGCCCTGTCGGCCTTCGCGCAGGGGCGCGATGACGAGTGGCGCGCGCTGCTGCCGCAGGTGGAGGCCACGCCGGCGCGCGCGCCGCGCGCGGCGAGCCGCCGCGCCGCACTGCTCTCGGCGGCGGAGGGCCTGCTGGCGCGCGCCGCCGACTGGGCCGCGATCGACGCAGGCACGGCGACCGACGTGCCCGGCCTGGCCGCCGCGCGCGCGCTGCGCGAGCTGCCGCCGGGCGACCTGCAGCCGACCGACCCGATCGAGCAGGCCGTGCTGGTCGTCATGCGCCTGATCGCGGCGGGCAGCACCCAGGCCTCGGACGTGGCCGCCGCGGCCGTGGCCGAGAGCCCGCAGCGGCTCGAGGCCTGGGTGCTGCTGCAGCTCGCGGGCACCACCATCGGCCCGCCGCGCGACTGGCGCGGACCGGCACGCCGCACGCTGCGCCTGTTCACCGGCGGCCCGGTGGACGTGGCCCAGGCCGAACGGCTGCTGGACGGCTGGCCGGCGCCGCTCGACGCGCTGCCGGCCCTGCTGTGCGCCTCGCGGGCGACGGCCTCGCACCTGCCGTGCGGGCCGCTCCTGTCCACCGCCCGCCGCCGCGCGGCGCTGGGCTACACCGAGCACGCCGCCGAGCTGCTGCGGCCGGCCATGGAGCAACAGCAGCTCCCGCCGACGTGGCGCGACCTCATCGAGCGCTGGACGCCGCCCTGAGGTCCCGAGTGACGCTGTGCGTCACCCTCCGACCTGATTCATCTGCACGTGGCCGTAGCCTGCGTGGACGGCGGGCTTCACGCGGCGCAGGTAGTCCATGGCGGCCTCCAGGCCGGCTTCCAGTCCGGCGCCGGAGCGCACGAGCTCGCGCACGGCGACCTCGCCGCCCTCGAACAGGCAACTGCGCAGCACGCCGTCGGCCGTGAGGCGCAGGCGGTTGCAGGTCTCGCAGAAGGGCAGCGAGATGGCCGCGATGATGCCCACCGGCTGGCCGGTGGCCTGGAGCGTGTAGGTATCGGCGGGACCCGTGCCC
>Ga0075421_100000375_pt1 | contig 45542 bp, 35 predicted proteins | sample SoiMetdeltSBSDD5_FD_75292 | JGI IMG/M metagenome (GOLD analysis project Ga0075421, IMG submission 75292) | Bulk soil microbial communities from a Populus tree surrounding site in Tennessee, USA - Soil MetaG P. deltoides SBSDD5 | ecosystem: Environmental > Terrestrial > Soil > Tree plantation... | reverse complement strand
TTCTCGTAGCGCCCGTCCGGTCGGCGCTTCGGCTGCACCCAGTCCTCGTCCTCGCCGAGGTGGGAGTGGTGCACCGCCAGGTGTTTGTAGCGCCACCAGTACGACGGAATGCCGCCCGGCAGGGTCCAGAGGCGGCCGGCCCAGCGACTGAGCCACGCGCTGCGGAAGATCGGCTTGTGGGCGTGGCTGTGGAAGTTGACGCCCATGTTGATCCCGCCCGACCAGCCGAGCCAGGTCCCTGCGCCGAGAGCGAAGCCGAGCCGGTCCAGTGGATCCACGAGGCCCGAGACTTCGGGGTGGAGCCAGAGCCAGAACCCCGACCCGAGCCCGAGGAAGTGAAGCCCGCAGAAGATCAGGCCGTGGACGTCCTCGCGATGGCTGAGCACGCGGCCGAAGACGGCCGGAGCGGTCACCAGGTCCGGCGGACTGGGGCCCGAGAGGCACTCGAGGTAGGGCACCAGCCGGAGCCCCAGGATGGCGAGCGGCAGCGAGAGCCACGGCCCCCAGAGCAGCACGCCCCAGACGCCGGCAAGGGTGAGGAGCGGATAGAGCGACCGCAGGGCCGCGTAGCGCAGAAAATGAAGAATGCCCACCCTCCGCCGATGCAATGGCCTTCGCCGATGCAAGAACTGCGAGCTGTTGCTGCGATCGGACCCGGTTCAGAAATCATGGCATAGTCCGATTTCGTTCCAGGAGGAATCGACATGGGAGAGCCCGTTGGCGATGCTGCACTCAGGGTGCCCGCCGCCGAGTCCGCGCTGCCGGACGCCTTTCGCCTGCGCTACCTGGAAAAGGCCCCGGCGATCCGTGCGAAGGGCTTCGAGCCGCCCTCCTTCGAGCTCCGCTTGCTCGATCGCGTCTCGCACACGATCGGCGGCGGCGGCGAGCCCGCGTTCTCCGTGCGCGCGGCGAGCGAGAAGGGCCAGGCCGCTCTTGCCGCCTTCGACGAGCTGGCGATCGCCGAGGCCTACATGGACGGCGACCTCGACATCGAGGGCGACCTGCCCTCGGCCCTGAAGTGCCGGCCGCTGCTGGGCGATCCACACCCGATCAAATACCTGGTCTCCACCTACGTCCAGCCGCTCGTCTTCGGCCAGACCGGGCGGGACAAGAAGTGGATCAAGAGTCACTACGACGTCGATCCGCAGTTCTTCCTGCTCTGGCTCGACTCCAAGATCCGCGGTTACTCGCACGGCTTCTTCGACGACGACTCCGAGTCGCTCGAGACCGGGATGGAGCGGAAGTTCCAGTACGCCTTCGACGCTGTCGGCCTCGAGCCCGGTCAGCGCGTGCTCGACATCGGCGGTGGCTGGGGCTCGTTTCTCGAGTTCGGCACCGCGCGGGGCGTGCACGTCACCTCGATCACCATCTCGGACGCCTCCGAGGCCACCATGAAGGAGCTGATCGCCCGCAAGGGCCTGAATGCCACGGTGGTCAAGGAGCACTTCCTCGAGTACCAGGGCGGCGAGCCGTTCGACGCCATCGTCAACCTCGGCGTCACCGAGCACCTGCCGGACTACCGCCGGACCCTGGCGCAGTACCGGCGCCTGCTCAAGCCCGGCCGCCGTGTGTACCTCGACGCCTACTCCGGGAGGCGGCACGGCATGCCGTCGTTCATCTCGAAGTGGATCTTCGAGGGCAACACCTCGCCGCTCAACCTCAAGAAGTACCTCGCCGAGGTGGAGGACACTCCGTTCGAGGTGGTGCTGGTGAAGAACGACCGCCACAACTACTTCCTGACCTGCAAGAAGTGGGCGGAGAATCTGGAGAGGAAGCGTGACGAGGTGGTGGCCCGCTGGGGCAGGCACCTGTACCGCCGCTTCGTGCTCTACCTGTGGGCGGCCGCCAACTCGTTCGAGGGCGGGACGCTGTCGGCGCATCGCATGATCCTCCAGCTGCCTCGCGGCGACGGGGCGCGGAAGGCGGCCGTGGACCTCTGGCGATGAGCTCGCCCCCGGATGCCGCTCCGGGCAAGGACGCCTTCTTCGTCGAGCCGTACACGGCGAAGGAGCTGCGCTTCCACGTTGCGGGCGCGGTCATCAACGGTGGCCTGACGCTCGCGGCCCTCGGCTGGCTGATCGCGACCTGGGACCGGCATCCCACCGCCTGGTGGGGCGTCGCGCTCGCCGTGCTGGCGGGCCTCTACGTCGCCGACCTGGTGTCGGGCCTCCTGCACTGGGCGTTCGACACCTGGTTCCACGAGGACATCAAGTTCGTGCGCCGCATGGTGCTCCAGGTGCGCGAGCATCACGTCTACCCGCAGCGCATCTTCCGCATCCACTTCACGCACGACGCAGGCACGCTGTCGTGGATCGCCCTGATCCTCACCGCGCCGGTCCTGGCGTGGGCGATCTTCGGGGCCGGCGCGGAGTCCGCGCTCTCGGCGTACGCGATCCTCGCCGCCGGCGTCTTCAGCCCGGTGCTGGTCTTCATGCTGGAGACCCACAAGTGTGGCCACCGGGCGAAGAACCCGCCCTGGGTGCGCCTGCTGCAGAAGAGCGGGCTGCTGCTCGCCACGCCGCACCACATGCGGCACCATTCCGGCAACCACGACGTGAACTACTGCATCGTCAACGGCTGGGCCGATCGCACGCTCGGCCGGCTCGGCCTGTTTCGGGGTCTCGAGTGGCTGGTCGCCCGCCTCGCCGGTGCGGTGCCGCAGGAGAACGACCACGACTGGCTGCGCCGCTTCGGTCGGGCGGTGATGGGCCGCAACCGGCGCCAGCGCTCGGCCTAGTTGCGCCGGAGCGGGTGAGGGATCACGCCCCGGCGGCCTTGGCGGCGCCGCGGCCGGCCGCTCTCTTGACGGCGTCGGGCACGCCGCGCAGGTCCTTCACCAGGCCCAACCACGACATCGCCTTCAGGGCGTAGAAGGTCGGGTCCCACTCCCACCAGTAGAAGCCCTGGCGCGCCGACGACGGGTAGCGGTGGTGGTTGTTGTGCCATCCCTCGCCGAGAGTGACGATGGAGAGCAACCAGTTGTTGCGGCTCGTGTCGTTGGTCTCGAAGCGGCGCGAGCCGAACAGGTGCGAGAGCGAGTTGATGGTGTAGGTGCCGTGGTAGAGCGCCACGGTGGAGATGAAGAAGCCCCACACCACGATCTGCAGACCGGCGTGCCAGTAGCCGAGGTCGGGCTGCCATCCCAGCGCGTGCAGCGCGCATCCCAGGCCGAAACAGGCCCAGGCAAAGGCCACGTAGACGATCTTCTCGTGGCGGTCGAGCCAGACCAGCTCGGGGAACCTCTCGAGATCGCGCACGTAGCGGCTGCGGGTGGGCAAGGCGTCGGCGGTGGTGAACCAGAACATGTGCGACCAGAGGAGGCCCCACAGGCTGGGCGAGTGCAGGTCCTCCTCGTGGTCCGAATGCGCATGATGGTGGCGGTGGTGCGCCGCCCACCAGAGCGGCCCGCGCTGCACGCAGGTCAGACCGCAGAGGGCCATCAGGAACTGCATCGGGCGCGCGACCCGGAACGTGCGGTGGGAGAAGTAGCGGTGGTAGAAGCCGGTGATGAAGAACATCCGCACCGCATACAGCCCGAGCGCAATGGCGGCGGCCGTCCACGAGAACCCGACCCAGATCACACCGAGACAGGCGGCATGCATGAAGAAGTACGGGAGGTTGCGGACCCACTCGACGTTCCTGTAGCTGCCGCCGGCCTTGCGAGCGATGCCGTCGGCCGGCTCCATGGTCGAGGGAGAGGTGACCCAGGCGCTCACCCGGGTCGCCAGCTTGCGCCCTTCGCTCATCGACGCCAGCATACAATCGCGCCCAATTTCGCCATGCCCCCGATCGCGCCCTTCTCGGCCGCCGAGTGCCGCGCCTTCCTGGCCTCGACGCGACTCTTCGGCGTGCTGCCGGCGGCGGCTCTCGACGAGATCGCCGGCGAGCTCGAATGGCGCCTCGTGCCCGGTGGCACCCGCGTCTATCGGCAGGGCGACGAGGCCGACGGCCTCCATCTGGTGGCGAGTGGCCGGCTGGTCGTGGTGCGCGAGCTCGGCGACGGCGAGGAGTCGGTCGTCGGCCAGAAGGGTCGGGGAGACTCCCTCGGTGAGATGTCGGTCCTCACCGGGCGCCCGCACTCGGCCACCGCCCGCGCGCTACGCGACACGGTGCTCGCCCGGCTGTCCCGCGAACGGACCGAGGCCGTGCTGCGCCGGCACCCCGACGCCCTCTTCGCCCTCACGCGGCAGCTGGCCTCGTGGCTGGGCGACGAGCGTCAGGCGCCCGCTCGCGGCTGCGTCGCGGTGGCCGTGGTCGCCGCCGAGCCGCACTTGCCGCTGGGGGACTTTCTCGAACGGCTCGGCGCCAGCCTCTCGGCGCTGGTTCCCACTCTGCGCGTCACGGCGCAGGACCTGGATGCCCGCTTTGGCGAGGGCGCCTCCCGGAGCCCCGACGGCAGCCCCGAGCACGGCCAGATGGCGTCGTGGATGAACGAGCAGGAGTCGCGGCACGAGGTGGTGCTCTACGAGACGGACACCACTGCGTCCGCCTGGACCCGCCGCTGCCTCCGCCAGGCAGACCACGTCCTCGTCGTCGCCCGCGCCGCAGCCGCGCCATCGCTCGGGCCGCTCGCCGACGAGCTCGCGCGCCTCGAGGAGGAGCAGGGCCGGCAGCTCGAGCAGCTCGTGCTCCTCCACGACACCGGCGCGCGACGTCCGCGCGGCACCGCGGCCTGGCTGGGTCTCCGCCCGTTCCGCCGGCACCACCACCTCCGCCTCGACCGGCCGGCGGACTTCGACCGTCTGGCTCGTTTCGTCAGCGGCAGGGCCGTCGGCCTGGTCCTCGGCGGCGGCGGCGCCCGCGCCTTCGCACACATCGGCGTCATCCGTGCCCTCGAAGAGGCGGGGATCCCCATCGACCGCATCGGCGGCACCAGCATGGGCGGCATCGTCGGCGCGCAATACGCGCGGGGCTACAGCTGGCAGGAGATGCTCGACCTCAACGACCGCGGGTGGGTGAAGATGCGGCCCCACAAGCTCTACACCCTGCCGCTGGTATCGCTGCTCTCGGCGCGCGTCGCCTTCAAGATGCTGGAGATGATGTACGGCGACGACGAGATCGAGGATCTCTGGCTCTCCTACTTCTGCGTCTCGGCAAACATGACTCGAGCCGAGCTCCACGTCCATCGCCAGGGCTCGGTCCACGACTGGACGGCCGCCAGCATGGCCATTCCGGGCGTCACCCCGCCCATCCTGAGCGCAGCGGGCGACCTGCTGGTCGACGGCGGCGTGCTCGACAACCTGCCGATCGGCGTCATGCGCGGGCTCGGGCCCGGCCCCATCATCGCCGTGGACGTCTCCGCCCGCATCGATCTCCAGGCCGACCCGGGCTACGGCCGCACTCCGACCCCCTGGCAGCTCCTTGGGGATCGCCTCCGGCGGCGCGCCCGAGCCCCTCCGTTCCCCAACATCCTGCGGTTGGTCCAGCGCTCCGCCCTGCTGGCGAGTGACGTCTACGCCAAGCAGGCCAAGCCCGAGGTGGAGCTCTACCTGGACCTGCCTATGGAAGGCTTCGACATGTTCGACATGGAATCCCTGCCGCGCCTCGCCGAGCACGGCTACAGCTTTGCCCGCGCGGTCCTGGCCGACCCGGCCGCAACCGCCCGGCTCCGGCCGCCGCGCTGATTCCGTCCACGGGAGCCACCCGTCCACGGCAGGCGCCCCTCCCCGGGGCCGGGCGGGAATGCCGGCCCCTCCCCGGTCGTAGAGTGCACCGTACGGAGATCGGCGCGGCAGCGCTAGAATCCCGTCCTCAGATGAGCGACAAGAAGAACTGGGGCTCCACGGTCCTCGGCTGGTTCGTCGTCCGGCCGGAGGACGAGCAGGGCGCGACGGGTGCGACCGACGCCGCCGCCGGCGAGACCGGCGCCACCGCATACACGAGCGATCAGCCCGTGGTGCCGCTCGCGCCAATGACCAATCCGCCGCCGGCGCCCGGCGGTAACGTCGACTTCGCCGCCGTCTTCACCTCGGCCGGCGTGGGCCCCGAGCACCAGGAACGCTTCGAGAAGGCGGCGTCCCTGCTGCGGTCGCTCCCGGCAGAGACCGACCCGGCGGTCAAGAAGCAGATCGTCGAGGCCTCGCTCAAGGCTTTCGGCGTCCCCATCGACAAGATCATCGAGGCCGGGGTCGAGGAGATCCAGGCGCTCGAGTCGTACATCCGCGCCGGCGGCGCCGACACCCAGACGCTGCTCGGCGAGTCGCAGGATCGCATCACCCAGTTCGAGACCGAGATCCGCCGCATCAAGCAGGTGATGGACGAGCGGGTGCAGGAGCAGCAGGCGGTGGTGCGCTCCTGCAACGAGCGCAAGCTCGACGTGCAGCGGGTGCTCGAGTTCTTCGGCCAGGAGGCGGTGGCGCGCGTCGTGCGCGAGTCGCCCAAGCTGATCGATCCGGCGCAGGCGCCGAACCAGGCCCCGGGCTGAGCCCGGCGGCGACACTCAGGAGCTCGCGATGGCCAACGGCTTTTTCTCCCGGATCGCCAACCTCTGGCGCGGCTTCCTCTCGCTCTGGATCTCCGACATCGAGAAGGAGCACCCGGAGATCGCCTACGAAAACGCCATCAACTCGATGGTGCAGAAGTACTCGAAGCTCAAGTCCGCCACCGCCGCCATCATCCGGCGCCGCGAAGACCTCGACGAGCGCCTGAAGCGGACCAACGCCGAGCTGGCGCAGACCGAGGCCGAGCTCAACGTGGCCGTCGAGACCAACCAGGACGACCTCGCCGTCATCCTCATCCAGAAGAAGAACCAGCTCTCGGCCGACCTCGGCGAGCTCAAGACCGACGCCGAGACCGCCCAGAAGGACGCCGACTCCGCGAAGAGCTCCCTCATCGGCGTGCAGTCCGAGATCCGCAAGCTCAAGGCCGAGCGCGACTCGATGCTGGCGAAGATGCAGTCGGCGCAGGCCCGCCTGCGCATCCAGGAGCAGCTCGACGGCCTCTCGGTCGACGCCGAGGTCAAGGCGCTCGACAACGTGCGCGACCACATCAAGAACACGATCGCCGAGGCCAACCTGGGCAAGGAGCTGTCGGAGTCGTCGCTCGACTCGCGGCTCTCCGCCCTGCGCAACCAGGCCGGCGACGTCCAGGCCCGCCAGCAGCTCGCCGAGCTCAAGGCGAAGAAGGCCGCGGCCCAGGCGGCCGCAGGCCAGAAAACCATGTAGAAGGAACCCCGGAACGGTGGGCCGTGCCCACCGTCCGATGTTGCTGTTCGACAGGAGACGACGATGCGCCTGACGCCGTTCGCAAAGGTCTTCATCACCCTCGTGATCCTGGGGGTGCTCGGTTACGCCGCCTGGCACTACAAGGGCCAGTCGATCCGGAAGTGGGCCGGAGCCGAGAAGCCGGAGGCCACACCGGAAGCGGTGTCGCCCGACGACTTCAACGCGCTCAAGAACGCCCCCGCCGACCCCGAGCGCGGCATCGGCAACACCGGCGTCACCACCGCCTCGCTGTCGTCGACGAGCACGCTCGGCCGCACGCTGGTGGTGGGGATCAACACCTGGGCCGGCCACGCGCCGGGCATCGTCTACAACCGGGGCATGGACCCGAATTCGGGGTCGCTCTACAAGAAGAAGTACGGGCTCGACGTGAAGTTCGTGCTCCTCGAGGACCCCGCCGCCAAGCTCGCCGCCTTCCGCAACGGCGACATCGACATCATGTGGGACACCGTCGACAACTGGGCCCGCGAGGCGTCGATCCTCTCCGAACAGGGGCAGAAGGCGAAGTCGATCATCATGCAGGACTGGTCGCGGGGCGGTGACGGCATCGTCTCGCTCTCCTCGATCCAGTCGATCGAGCAGCTCGCCGGGCACCGCGTGGCCTGCACGCAGTTCACACCGTCGCACTTCCTGTTGCTCTACCTGCTGGCGCAGTCCGGGCTCCCGCCCGACCAGCGGTCGGCGCTCGAGAAGAGCATCATCTTCACGCAGGACGCGCCCGCCGCGGCGGCAATGTTCAAGGCGGGGCAGGTGGACGCGGCGGTGACCTGGGAGCCGGACCTCTCGTCGGCGGTCGAGGCCCGCGGCGACCAGGCGCACATCCTGGTGTCGACAACGGCGGCGACCAACATCATCGCCGACACGCTCATCGCGCGGCAGGACCTGATCGACAAGGCGCCTGGAACCGTGCGCGACTTCGTGCACGGCTGGCTCGACGGCATCGAGATGATCAAGGACGACCCGGCCTCGGCGTACGACCTCGTCGCCCGCGCGCTCAAGCTCGACGCCGACACCGTGTCGGGGATGCTCTCCGGCCTCAAGCTGACGCCGTACGCCGACAACGCGCAGTTCTATGGTCTTGCGGGCGGCAAGGCGCACTACGAGACGCTCTTCGACACCGCCTTCGTCATCTGGCGCAAGAAGGGCCTCGTGACGCGGGCGGTGGATGCCAAGGACTGGGCCGACAGCCGCTTCCTGCAGGCGCTCGCCGCCGACTACCCGGGCCAGAGAGTGGAGGAGCCGCAGCTCGCCGCCAAGGCGCCGTCGGAGAGCGACCGCGCCATCATCAACAAGCAGATCCAGATCCACTTCACGCCGGGCTCCGACGAGATCATGGCCGGATCGTTCTTCATCCTCGACTCGCTCGGCGAGACGATGACGTCGTTCGGCAACACCTACCTTCGCATCGAGGGGAACACCGACTCGACGGGCAGCCCGACGGCCAACATGACGCTCTCGGACCGCCGGGCGCTGGCGGTCAAGAACTACGTGTTGCAGAACTTCCCCGGCATCACCGCGAGCCGCTTCCAGACCATCGGCCGCGGCGCGAGCAACCCGATCGCTGGCAACGAGACCGAGGGCGGTCGCCAGCTCAACCGCCGGACGGACATCAAGGTCGTCCTCGCGACGGGCTAGGCAGGTGACCGAGAAGCCGGTGTCGGAGCGGGACCAGGGGTCCCCTGCCTCGTCGGAGGCAGGGGATCGGCAGGTGAGGCGCAGGGCCGACTTCTTCGCCCTGCGCGAGCCGCTCTCCCAGCGCACCGGCTTCCTGCTCGGGCTCATCGCTCCGGCGCTCGTACTCGGCGCCTGGTGTTTCCTCAGCTACGGCGGCTGGGCGCCGCCGGACTTCCTGCCCTCGCCGACCGAGGTGGTGCGCGGCACGCTGCAGCTCTTCCTGCAGCAAGACTTGTTCGACGCCATCCTGGTCTCCAGCCGCCGCATCGGCATCGCCTTCCTCCTCGCTTCGGCGATCGCGTTGCCGCTCGGAGTGCTGATGGGCGCCTTCGAGCCGATCAACCGCTTCTTCGATCCGATCGTGGCGCCGCTGCGCTACATGCCCATCTCCGCCTTCATCCCGCTGCTCATCCTCTGGTTCGGCATCTACGAGAAGCAGAAGATCGCCTTCCTCTTCCTCGGCGTCTTCGTCTACCTGCTGCCGGTCGTCGTCACGGCGATCCGCGCCGTGCCCGAGGAGCTGGTGCAGACGGCGCGGACGCTGGGTGCAACCAAGGCGCAGGTGGTGCGCACGGTGCTCGTGCCGTCGGCGCTGCCCGACATCTTCGACTCCTTCCGGGTGATGAACGCCATCTCCTGGACCTACGTCATCCTCGCCGAGGCGGTGAACCCCGAACACGGCCTCGGCTACATGGTCGAGCTGGCGCGCACGCACCAGAAGGCCTCGTGGTCGTTCGCCGGCCTGCTGGTGATCGGCGGCATCGGTCTCTTGACCGACCTGGTCATCCAGGGGATCTCGCGCGTCCTCTTCCGCTGGCGCGAGGCGACGCGATGAGCGACGAGAAACCGCGCGTCGCCCCCGCCGCCGGCGAGCCGGGCACCGTCGCCGTCACGCTCCCCGAGGGAAAGGGTCGAGCGTCCTACGACGGACGGCTCGAGGGCGCCCCTCCCAAGCTGCGCGTCGACCACCTGTCGGTGACCTACCTGACCCGCGACGGCATGGGCACCGAGGCCGTGCGCGACGTCTCCTTCGACATCGCCGACAAGCCGGGATGCGGCGAGATCGTCGTCTTCCTCGGTCCGTCGGGTTGCGGCAAGTCGACGATCCTCAAGGCGGTGGCGGGCCTCCTGGTGCCCACCAAGGGCGAGGTGCTCGTCGACGGCGAGCCGGTGCTCGGCGTCGGCCGCGACCGCGGCATGGTGTTCCAGGCGTACACGTCGTTCGGGTGGCTCACGGTGCGCGACAACGTCGAATACGGCCTAGCCCTGCGCGGCGTTCCCAGGGCGGAGCGCCGCAGCCAGTCCGACAAGTACCTCCAGGCGGTGGGGCTCGCCGAGTTCGCCGGCCGCTTTCCGAAGGAGCTCTCGGGCGGCATGAAGCAGCGGGTGGCGATCGCGCGCACGCTGATCAACCAGCCCAAGCTGGTGCTCATGGACGAGCCGTTCGGCGCCCTCGACCCGCAGACGCGTTGGGGGATGCAGGGGCTGCTCCTCGACGTGGCGAAGAGCGAAGACAACACGACCCTCTTCGTGACCCACGACGTCTCCGAGGCGGTCTACCTCGCCGACACGGTCTACGTGCTGTCGTCGCGGCCGGCGCGCATCCTCCACGCGATGACGGTGCCGAGCTTCCGCGAGCGTGACTTCGCCCTCAAGTCGGCGCCGGAGTTCCGCGCCGTCGAGAAACATCTCCTCGACCTGCTCTACACGTCGCCGGCCCGCTAGCGGTCTCTCGGTAGCCTGCGGCTGGACCCCGCGCGGCCAGGTCACCTGGCAATGACCTGGAAGCTCGTGGAAGCGGTGGCCTGTGCTCCTGCTGCTCTCTCAGACACTTCGAGGGTGGCCTGATACTCACCGGGGGGGAGCTCGGCGACCGGCAGGGGCACTCCCACCCCCCACTGTGCGGCGAAGCCGCGCAGCGGCGTCGGGGTCAGCCCGCCCACAGGGTAACGGCGGGTCTTGCCCGCTTCGGGCCCCGTCAGAACGAGCGTGGCGGCCAGCTTGGGGACCGTCTCGAGGGTGCTGCCCGGGACGCGGGCCACCGCGAAGAGCCAGGGCGCCTCTCCCTTGGCGAAGGTCCGGTCGCCCCGCGGCGTGACGCGCAGGCCGCCGAAGGTAAAGGGGTCGTCCGGCTTCTGCGGCGCGGCGAGCGGGTGGACGTCGAGGGAGAGGATCGGCCGGGAGAGCCCGAAGCTGGCGGCGTCGATCGCCGCCACCGGAAGCGGCTGCTCGACGATCCACCGCGGGGTGCCGCCGACCGCCAGCCCGAGCACGGCGCGCGCCGCGTTCTTCGGGAACGGCAGGGAAACGTCCACGAGGGCGCGGCTGACGCTGATCTCGACCTCGTCGTCCGCCTCGAAGCTCGCCACCACCACGCCTGCGGCGTCGGCGATCTCGCCGAAAAGGGTCACCTTCCGGCCGGCGGGGAGGTCGGCGTCGGCGGCACGATCGAGGGCGATGGCGATGAAAGGCTCATCCAGACCGCTCAGGAACTCACCCCAGGAGACGTCGATGTCGTGGCGGAGGTCGGCCGTGCCGGCGTGGTAGGCGTCGATGGCGCGGCGGAGGGCGCGCGACTTGAGCGGCCGTACCTTGGCCAGGCGCCCCTGCAGCGAAATGTCCCAGATGTGACCGCTCTGGCGCTGCAGCTCGTCCAGCGTCTTCGGTCGACTCTCCCGGTCGGCGGCCCCCTGCGCGTGCGCTGGCGACGCGGGAGCGACGAGCGCCATGGCGACGAGAAGCAGCGACGCGGGCGCTCTTGGTGAAACGGGCCGCACCGCTGCGTTGGAGTCCTCGCCGCGGGAGGATCCTTCGCGGCCGATTCGGTGCCGCGACCGCGTCGCGCTAAGCTCGGGCCCACCGTGAGCGACGCCAACAAGCCCGCCACGCCGCCCCGCCGCGGCGTGCGACCCGCCGTGCAGCCGCCGGCGACGGCGGCGCGCCCCGGGGTGGCGGGGCCGGCAGGCGTCGCCGGCGCCACCGCCGGTCAGGCTCGAGCGGAGCAGCGTGTGGCCGCGGCGGTCCCGAGCGCCGCCGCCGGGCTCGCCGCCGACCTCGGAGCCGCCGGCCGCAAGGCGGTCGACCAGGCGGTCTTCGGCAAGCGGCCCTACCTTCGCGCCGCGTTCTTCAATCCCTACAACCTGTCGCTGCTCACCGGCGGGCTCACGGCATCCGCGCTCACCCTCAACCCGCTGCTGGCCATCGCCACCCTCGGCCTCGAGGCGATCTGGCTGCTCAACGCGCCCGACTCCAAGCGGCTGCGCCACATCCTCTGGGACCCCCGTTTCGAGCAGCTCCGGCGCTCCATCGAGGCGAGCGAGCGCGCCCAGCGGATGCAGGGGCTGCCGCAGTCGGCGCAGCAGCGGGTCGAGGCGCTCGTCGCCAGGCGCCAGCAGATCCAGCGCCTCGCCGCCTCCAACCCGTCGTTCGCCGGCGACCTCTTGCGGGGCGAGCTGGTGAAGACCGACAAGCTGGTCGACGCCTACCTCGAGATGGCGCTCACCTGCGAGCGCTACGAGCAGTACCTCGGCAGCGTCGACGCCGGGCAGCTGGGGCGCGACCGGAACCGCTACGGCCAGCTCGCGGCCCAGGAAGGCCCGCAGGGCGAGATCGCGCGCAAGAACCTGGCGATCGTCGACAAGCGCCTCGAGAAGATGGAGGAGATCGAGCGCTACCTGCTCGTCGCGCGCGGCCAGCTCGACCTCATCGAGAACTCCTTCCAGCTCATCGCCGACCAGATCGTCACCATGCAGTCGCCGCAGGAGCTCTCGGGCCAGCTCGACGAGCTGCTCGACGGCGTCGAGGCGATCCGCGAGACCACCCGCGACACCGAGAAGCTGCTCGGCAGCATCGAGAGGGCGATGTGATGGAAGCGATTGGGCGATGACGGCGCGCGCACTTCCCGCCTGGGCCGAGGAGCTGCGCCGACGCTATCTGCGCGGCGAGTCGTCGATGTTCCTCCTGCACGGCAACGTCTACGACGTCGTCCTCTACGACGGCAAGCCGCTGTCGCTCTCGGACTTCCTCGCCGGCGCGCTCCTGCGCGAGAGCAAGCAGACGATCGTCCTCTACAACGTCGCCACCGGCGTACGCTTCGCGAAGCGCGGCCACGACGTCGGGTTCCCGGAGGAGCTGCTTGCGCCGGGCGCCAAGGACCGCACCCTCGCCGCCCTCGAGACGCTCCTCACCGCCTCCACCCGCTCGGCGGTCGTCCTCGAATACGCCGACGCGCTGGTGCCCGCGGGCGACCCCGCCTTCCAGGCGGACGCCGACCGTGCCGCCGCGGTGATGCTCCACCGCTGGTCTTTCCTTCCGGCCATCGAGCGCGGCGACAACGTCGTCCTGATGATCGCCGAGAACCTGACCGACGTCTCACCGAAGCTCGTCTCGAACCCCAAGGTGGCAGTCGTCGAGGTGCCGATGCCGGACCGCGACGCGCGGCGGGCCGCGGCGCAGTTCGCGGACCCGCGGCTCGAGCCGAAAGACGTCGATCGTTACGCCGAGATCACCGCCGGGCTCAAGGCGATCCAGATCGCCGGCATCCTCGCTCCCACGCCTCCCGCAGAGGAGGACATCGCCTCCCGCGAGGCGTTCATCGCCGGCGTTCTCGGCAACGGCGCGGACACCGCGGCGCGGGCGCACAAGCTCGCCGCCCTCACTGCCAGTCTGTCGCGCGACGAGGTGCGCGCCCTGCTCGCGCCCGGCGCGCAGGCTCCGCCGGAAGACGCCGCCGGTCTCGCCGAGCGCGCACGGCACGAGGCGGAGAAGCTCATCGCCGCCCGCAAGCGCGACATCCTCGAACGCGAGTGCTTCGGCCTCGTCGAGTTCGTCGAGCCGGCGCACGGCTTCGAGGTGGTGGGCGGCATGGAGGAGGTCAAGCGCGACCTCCTCCTCGTCGCCGAGAGCATCCGCGAGGGGCGCACGAGCCGCGTGCCGATGGGCATGCTCTTCACCGGCCCGATGGGGACCGGCAAGACCTTCGTCGCCGAGGCCTTCGCCAAGGAGTGCGGGCTCACCACGATCAAGCTCAAGAACTTCCGCTCCAAGTGGGTGGGGGCGACCGAGGGCAACCTCGAGAAGATCCTCGGCGTCATCCAGGCGATCGGCCAGGTGGTGGTGATCATCGACGAAGGGGACCGCGCCTTCGGTAACACCGACGGCGAGAGCGACGGCGGCACCTCGTCGCGCGTCATCGCCCGCATCAAGGAGTTCATGTCCGACACCAGCAACCGCGGGCGGATCCTCTTCCTGGTGATGACCAACCGCCCCGACAAGCTCGACGTCGACTTGAAGCGCGCCGGCCGCCTCGACCGCAAGATCCCGTTCCTCTATTCGCAGACGCCCGAGGAGGTCGAGGCTGTCGCCAGGGCCCTCGTGCGCAAGAACAAGGTGCGCACCGAGGTCGACTTCAAGGACATCCGCGAGGGCTTCGGCCGCAAGCTTGTCGGCTACAGCAACGCCGACGTCGAGGCGGTGGTGCTGCTCGCCAACGACGATGCCGCGCGCGCGGCCGGCACCGACGCGCCGGTGCTGGCGGGCAACTTCCTCTCCGCAGCGGCCGACTACTTCCCCAGCCGCGACGTCGAGCTGCTCGAATACATGGAGCTCCTGGCCGTCTTCGAGGCGAGCAGCCGGAGGCTCCTGCCCGCCAAGTATGCGGGCATGGCGCCGGAGGAGCTCGACCAGCGGCTGCGCCAGCTGCGGGTGACGGTGGCGGGGCGGCGGTAGCGACCCCTGCGCGGTCCGGATGCGTCGCAAGCGACTCGTTCTCGCGCTCCTCCTTCCCGCCGTCGTGGCGCTGCACCTCTACCTCGCCTGGCTGGGCGGCTTCTGGCGCGTCCTCGCCATCGGCGACCTCGCCGTGGGCGCCTTCCTCGTGCTGGCGATGCGCGAGGCGCGCCGCATCGACAGCCCGACCGATGGTAACGGCGGCGGAACCTCCGCCGCACCGCGCCCGCCGGGCTAGGGAGTGGATGCGCTCCACGCCGACTTGTCGCCCGTCTCGAAGCCGTCGCTGAGGATCCAGGCGGTGTCGAAGAAGTGGGTGACGTAGACCATGCCGGCATCGATGATGGTGCCGATGTCTTCGTGCGGCACGCCGATGGCGACCTCGGCGACGCCGTCGCCGTTGACGTCGCCCAGGGCGAGAACCTCGCCGAAGCGGTCGCCGCTCTCGGTTGCGCCGCCGATGAAGCCTTGCGAGATCACCTGGTTGCCGGCGGTGGTGAGGCCGAGCGCCGACCCATTCTTGACGTAGACGAAGCCGCCGTCGCTGCCTTGCCCGGGGTTGCCGATGAGGAGGTCGGCACTCAGGTCGCGGTTGAGAAAGCCGGCGGCGAGGGCGGTGCCGAATCCGTCGCCCGCCTCCGGCGTCTGCCCGGCCCACTCCTCCTCGCCGATCTCGTCGGGTGCGACCGACGGATCGGGCCCCGAGGCAGTACCGTAGGCGACGTACACCACGCCGGAGTCGCTGGGAGTGCCGCTGCCGTGGTTCTTCAGTGGCGCGCCGACGGCGAGGTCGTCGACGCCGTCGACGTTGAAGTCGGCCACCGCCAGCGTGGTGCCGAAGGCATCGCCCGGTTGGTTGATGGCGCTGCCGTAGTCGGCTTGCTCGAGGTGAAGCGTCGGCGAGCTGAGGATTGTCGGTGGCCCGTAGGAGAAGACCGCCCCGGTGTCGAAAGTGCTGCCGAGCTGGCAGAGGGGCGCACCGGCGATCAGCTCGCGGGAGCTTTCGGGCTCGAATCGCGCCACTGCGAGCGCGGCGCCGAGGCGACGGAAGGTGGGTGCGCACGGCGGCTCGATGCCGGTGGTGCCGAGGACGAGGCCGCCTTCGCCGCCGCCCATCCCGTCGGCCGAGCCGAAGGCGACATAGATCACCCCCCGTTTTCCAGGCGCGGCGAGGAAGCGGTCGGGCGCACCGACGGCGAGGTCGTCGATGCCGTCACCAGTGCCGCTGAAGTCGCCGACGACGAGCGTCTCTCCGAGATGCTCCCCGTCCTGCGGGCCGTCGCCGAAGGCTCCGGTCAGGTCACCGGCATTGAAGAACTGCGAGCCGTCGATGTCGAGCCCGGCGGCGCTGCCGTAGATCACGTGCACGCCACCTGACTCTTCGCAGATGACTCCGCTGCAGTCGGCTGGTGAGGTCTCGAGCAGGGTCTCCCCCGGCGAACCGACCGCGAGGTCGTCAAAGCCGTCTTGGTCGAAATCGCCGGCGGCGAGTGCGGCGCCGAACTGGTCGCCCACCTCCGGACCGCCGTCGGCCGCACCGCCTGCGTTCGCCTGGCCGAAGCCCTGCTGGCCGAGGAGCGCCAGCACCGAGCCGTTGCTGTAGAAGACGTGGATGATACCGGCCCCGTCGTTCGTGCCGGGCGTGCCCACGGCGAGGTCGTCGAAGCCGTCGCCGTTGAAGTCGCCGAAGGCGAGGGCGCCGCCAAAGTGGCCGTCGTCGTCGGCGAGGCCGATGACGCCAAAAAGGTCCTCGTGGACGCACCAGTTGGTGCCGTTGGTCGGGCTGCAGGGATCCTGGGCCAGAGCTGGAGCGCCGCCCGCGATGAGCGCACCGACGAGCGCAGCGGACAGTGCAATCACGCGGAGTACGTGGGAGAAGGAAGGCATCGAGATGGACATGGCGACCTCCATGGGGAGTGGACGTGGGATCGGTGCCTACCTCCTCTCTCGCAAACGGAGGCCGAGAGACGTCACCGGGCCCGCGGCGCTGCTCCGAAGGGCCCGTTGCGCAGGAGTACCCCGCGCTCCATCCCCTCGCCGCGACGGCGAGGCGCGGTGCGCTGGCGTGTCGAGCTTCAGGGAGTCGACGCGCTCCACGCCGCCTTGCCGCCCGACTCGAAGCCGTCGGCGAAGACGCGCGGGCCGAAGGCGCGGGTGACGTAGACCATGCCGCCGTCAGTCGTCGCTCCGACGTCTCTATCGGGCACGCCCAGCGCGATCTCGAGGACGCCGTCGCCGTCGACGTCGCCCAAGGCGATGACGTTGCCGAGGTGGTCGTCGGTGCCGTTGCTACCGCCCAAGAGGGTCTCCGTGAAGAGGGCGTTGTTGGCGGTGGTGAGCCCGGTCGCGCTGCCGCGCTTGAGGTAGACGCGGCCGACGTCGAACGTGCCCTCGCCCGGAGCGCCGGCGAGGAGGTCGTCGATGCCGTCGCCGTCGACGTCGCCAGCGGCGAGTGCACTGCCGAAGAGCTCCCCCTCCCCTGGCGTGTCGCCGGCCCACTCGTCTTCGCCGATGATGTCGGGCCCGTCGGCGGGGTCGGGACCGTCGCCGCTCGTGTAAGCCACGTAGACGCGGCCGGAGTCGTTGGGGTTCCCCGTACCGTGATTCTTGTTCGGCGCCCCGGCGGCCAGGTCGTCTAAACCGTCGTCGTCGAAGTCGCCAGCGGCCAGCGCGGCGCCGAAGTGGTCGCCGATCCCGTTGCCCGCGGTCGAATAGTCCGACTGCAGCAGAGTGCGCTCAGGGGCGGCGTGCAGCTCGATGGACGAGTAGTAGAAGGTGGCTCCGATGTCCGACGTACAGCGGGGGGCGCCGACGGCCAGCTCGCGGCCGGTGTGCGCCTCGAATCGACCGGCGGCGAGCGCGGCTCCCAACTGCCGAGGCGAGTCGTCGCACGTCTCGTCGATACCGAAAAAGCCGATCGGGACGCCTTGGTCGCCTGCGTTGAGGCCACCCGGAGAGCCGAAGGAGACGAACACTTCCCCCTGCTCCCGGGTATCGTCGATGTCGCCGTTGAAGCTTCCCGGGCCGCCGACGGCGAGGTCGTCGATCCCGTCGGGTGGCAGGCTGAAGTCCCCGACGGCGAAAGACGAACCGGCGCGGTCGTCTTCACGCGGTCCGCTGCCTCCGATCAGGCCGCCGCTGTCGAAGAACTCCGACGTGACGAGCTGAAGGCCCGCGGCGCTGCCGTAGAGGACGTGGACGCCGCCCGCATCTTCGCACTGGAGCAGGATGCACGCCGCGAAGCTGTCCGGCAGGTCCTCGCCCGGCGAGCCCACGACGAGGTCGTCGAAGCCATCGTCGTCGAAGTCGCCCGTGGCGAGGCCGGCGCCGAAATGGTCGCCGTTTTCCGTGCCCTCGTCGTCGTCACCGCCGACGTCGTCCTGATCGAAGGCCTGCTGCCCCGTCAGAGACAGGAGCCGGCTGTTGCTGTAGAAGACATGGACGAAGCCGGCCCCGGCGTCCTCTCCCGGCGCGCCGACAGCCAGGTCGTCGAAGCCGTCGCCGTCGAAGTCGCCGAAGGCGAGGGCGCCCCCGAAGTGGTCGTCGTCTTCGGCGCCGCCGCTGACGCCGCTGGAGTCCTGGTGGGCGCACCAGGTGGTGGCGTTGGTGAGGGAGCACTGCGCGCGGGCGGCAGGCGGCAGGGCGGCGAGCAGGAGCAGGAGGAGGACGAGCGCCACGGCCGGGGCGCCGGTCGGTTTCGCGATCCGCGATCGAATGGACATACGCGTCTCCGTGAGAGAGTCGGGGGCGGCAGCTGGCATCTACCTCCTCTCTCGCAAGCCAGGGCGAGGAGGCGTCACGGACCCCGGCGTGCGGTGAGACCCGCGCAGGGCGACTCTCGAAGAACCATGGATCCCGAGCGCTGGTTGAAGGTGCGCGAGCTGTTCGAGCGGGTGGCCGGCACGCCCCTGGAAGAACGCGCCGGCCTGCTCGCGGCGCATTGTGGTGGCGACCAGGCGCTGCGCGCCGAGGTCGAGTCACTGCTGGCAGCGGAGGCGCGGGCTGGGGAGTTCCTGCAGGCGCCGCTGGAGCCTGCCGGGATGCGCGTCGATTCCGGGGTGGCGACACCCGAGCGGATCGGTCCCTACCGCATCCTGGGTCAGATCGGCTCCGGCGGCATGGGGAGGGTCTACCGCGCGGTCCGTCACGACTTCCCGAAGACCGTCGCCTTGAAAGTCGTGCGTTCGAGCGTCGACGGCGCGCTGCTGCGGCACCGCTTCCGCCGCGAGCGCGACATCCTCGCCGCGCTCGAGCACCCGGGCATCGCCCGGCTCTACGACGCCGGCACGGCGGAGGACGGGCGGCCCTGGTTGGCGATGGAGTACGTCGAGGGCTCCACGCTTTTCGCCCACGCGCGCCAGTGCGACCTGACGATCGCCGACCGCGTCCGGCTCTTCATCGGTGTCTGTGCGGCGGTGGAGTATGCCCACGCTCGCGGCGTCGTGCACCGCGACCTCAAGCCCTCGAACATCCTGGTCGACGCCCGGGGCGCGCCGAAGCTGCTCGACTTCGGGGTCGCCAAGCTGCTCGACCCGAGCGGCGAGGACGGGGAGCACACCCTCACCGCCGCGCCGCTGATGACCCCCGAATACGCCAGCCCCGAGCAGGTGCGGGGCGAGCCGATCGGTCCGGCGAGCGACGTCTATTCGCTCGGCGTGGTGCTCTACGAGCTGGTCACCGGCTGCCGGCCCTACCGGCTGGCTACCCACGCGCGCCGCGAGGTGGAGCGGGCGGTTTGCGAAACCGAGCCCGAGCTGCCGTCGACAGCCGTGCGCCGGCTCGAAGAGACGTCGCCCGAGAGTGCCGCGACCTCGGGTCAACCGGGGGGCGAATGGGCAGGGGAGGGATCGGCCGAGCGGCTGGCCCGCCGCCTGCGCGGCGACCTCGACGCGATCGTGCTCAAGGCGCTGCGCAAAGAGCCGGCCAAGCGCTACGTCTCGGTGGCGGAGCTGGCCGCCGACTTGCGGCGCCACTTGGAGGGCCAACCGGTGGCGGCGCGACGTGGCACCTGGCGTTACCGCGCCGGAAAGGTCGCCCGCCGTCACCGCACCGCCGCTGCCGGGTGGCTTGCCATCGCCGCGGTGCTCGCCGGCCTTGGCGTGTACGAGCGGTGGCGTCGCGACCGCTCCGATGCTGCGCAGGTGGCGCCGGCGGCGGCCCGCCGCGCGGTGGCGGTCGTCGGTTTCAGGAACCTCTCTGGGCGCGCGGAGTCGGACTGGATCGCCGAGCTCCTGGCGGAAACGCTACGCGCCCACCTGGCGACCTTCGGCGAGCTGCGCACCATTCCCGGAGAAACCGTGGCGCGCAGCCGCGTGGCGCTCGGTGCGGGCGCAGCCGGCGGCTTCTCCCCACCCACCTTGGCGCGCCTGCGCGAGGGCCTCGGAGCCGACCTCGTGGCGGTGGGAGCGTACATGCCGCTCGACGCTGGCGCTGGCGGTGGTGCGGAGCTGACCGTGCAGTTCCAGGACACCGCCAGCGGCCAGACCGTCGCCGCGTTCACCGGGCGCGCCGGCGGCCCGCAGCTTGCCGAGCTGACGGCACGCGCCGCCGGCGTGCTCCGTTCCCGCCTGGGGGCTGGCGCGCCGACGGTGGCGGCCAGCTCCACTTCGGTCCTGCCCCAGGACCCGCAGGCGGCGCGCCTGTACGCCGAGGGCCTCGCCGCGCTGCGGGCCTTCGACGGTCAGCGGTCGCGCCAGCTGCTGGAGCGGGCGGCCGAGCGGGCGCCGGGGAATGCCCTCGTCCGCCTCGCCCTGGCCCGGGCCTGGGGGGATCTCGGCTACGACGCCAGGCGCGCCGAGCAGGCGCGGCTCGCTTTCGATGCCTCCGCCGACCTGCCGCGTGAGCAGCAGGCGCTGGTGGAGGCCTACCTGCGCGAGGTCAGCGGCAACTGGCAGCGTGCCGTGCAGCTCTACACGTCGCTCTTCACGCTGTACCCCGACGACGTCGAGCACGGCATGCGGCTGGCGGCGGCGCAGCTCGAGCTCTCCGACCTCGCCGCTGCACGGCGGACGCTCGCCGAGCTGCGGCGGCTGCCGGCGCCGGGCGGCGAGGATCCGCGCATCGACCTGCTCGCGGCGCGAGAGGCCCTGGCGCAGCACGAGCTCGCGCGGTCAACGGCCATGGCCGAGCGGGCGGCAGAGAAGGGCCGGCGAAGCGGGCTGCGCCTGGTGGTCGTCGAGGCGCTCCTGCTTCAAGCCAGGAACCTGCAGCTGAGCAACGATTACCGGCGCGAGCTCGTGGTGGCCGAGGAAGCCCTGCGCATCGCCGAAGCGGCAGGGCACCGGCGGGCCGCCGCGGACGCCATGGAGAGCGTGGCGCGAAGCCACAACCTGCTCAACCAGACCGACCTCGCGGCAGAGTTCGCCCGGCGCGCCAACGCCGCCTTTTCCCGCCTCGGGAACCGGGCGGGCATGGTGCGGATGACCGAGCTGGAGGGGAGCCTTCGGCTCCTGCACCGGGACTACCTGGGCGCGCGGGCGCTCTTCGATCGCGCCCTGCTCACCAGCCGGGAGATTGCCAACCCACAGCTCGAGGCCAGGCTGCTCTTCAGCAGTGGTGGGACCGACATGGCCCTGGGCGACCTCACGAGCGCGGCGCGGCAGTTCGGCCGGTGCATGGAGGTGTCGCTGCGCAGCGACTCGAAAGTCACTCACTTCTGGGGGCTGATCGGGGTGGCCGAGGTGGCGCGGCTGGAGGGCCGGCTGGGCGACGCCGAGCGCGGCTTCCGATCCGCGCTCGCGCTCGCCGGCGAGCTTCACGAGGACCGGTCGCGCGAGGCACGGGCGCTCCAGGGCCTCGGTTCCGTGCTGCGCCGTCGCGGTGACCTGAAGGGAGCGCAGGAGCACCTCACTCGTTCCTTGCGGATCTACGAGCCCCTGGGCCTCCGGAACCAGAGCGAGCTCTCGCGGCTCGAGCTCGCCGAGACGCAGCTCGCGGCGGGGCAGCCGGCGGCGGCGGAGCGCCTGGCGCGGCAGGCGTTGCAGGTGTTGCGCGATCCGGGGCTCGTGCAGGAGCCGTGGGCGCACGTCGTGCTCGCCCGATGCCTGCTTGCGGAGGGCCGCCACTCCGAGGCCGCGCTCGCCGCCGGCGTGGTCCGCCGCCTGGGCGGCGGCAGCCAGAGCGTCGAGCTTCGGCTCGCCGGCACGATCGCCGCCGCGGCGGTGGGCGCGAGCAGCGGCGAGTCTCGTGAGGCCGCAGCGGCGCGACGCGAGCTGCAGACTGCGCTCGACGAAGCGAAGGGGAAGGGTTTCGTGAGCCTCGCTCTCGAGGCACGACTTGCGTTGGGCAAGTCGTTGCTCGGGAGCGATCCCGTGGCGGCGCGCGCGACCTTGCGAGAGCTCTCGGGCGAGGCTTCGGCGCGGGGCTTCGGGCTGATCGCCCGGCAGGCCGCCGCGCTCGCGACGACAGGCTGAGGGCGCTGCTAAACTCGAGCGCACCCGAGATGCTCATGAACGCCCAGGCGCCTCCCAGCGGCGACTTGACGACGCTTCTCCGCGCCTGGCGCTCAGGGGATCCGGCGGCGCTCGATCAGCTGGTCCCCCTCGTCTACGACGTTCTTCGCCAGCTCGCCGCCCAGCGCCTGCGCAGCTCGCGCTCCGGCGCCGCCACGCTGCAGCCCACGGCGCTCGTCCACGAGGCCTTCCTGCGTCTCGTCCACGGTGAGGTCGACTGGCAGAGCCGCGCTCACTTCTTCGCCGTCGCCTCGACGACGATGCGCAACGTCGCCATCGACCATGCACGGCGCCGGCAGGCTGAAAAGCGAGGCGGTGACGTCGTCCGGGTCCAGCTCACCTCCGAGGTGGAGGCGCCGGCGGAGGGACCCGTCGTCGACGTGCTGGCGCTCGACCAGGCGCTCTTGCGCCTCGAGGCCCTCGACGCGCGACAGGCGAAGGTCGTCGAGCTCCGTTTCTTTGCCGGGCTCTCGTCGGACGAGACGGCAGCGGTGCTCGACTGCTCGCCGTCCACCGTCGAGCGCGATTGGCGCACCGCGAGGGCCTGGCTCTTCCGCGAGCTCGAGGCCAGGGCCTGAGGGCCTGAGCAGCGTCCGCGGCCACTCGGGGATCGGTCGGCTCGATGCCGGGCGAATGACCAGATTCCTCCCATTTCCAGCCCAGGCCTCGTTCGATCCGCGCAGCGGCGAGCGTCGCCTGGAGGTCGTTCGCCTCGACGACCCCTGCCTGAGCACCGCCGATGAGCTGCGGCTCGCGCCGGAAGAGGCGTGCCTGACGATGACGGCGACGTCCCTCGCCAGGGGAGTCGAGCGGCTCGTCTTCCGTAGCCGCCACCTGAACTACCAGGTGCAGCTCACCATGGCCCAGTCGCGCGGCGACGACGCGGAGCGGTTCGGAGAGGTCAGCAAGGACCAGCCGCCTCCCGCGGCGGCAGGTCTGTACGGCGGGCACGTCGTCTATTCCGTTCTCTCCAACGACGGCTCTGGCACACCCTCGACCCCACCCTGCCGCGAGGGGAGGATCGGCCGGGCGGATGTCGGCACGCTCATACCGGTGGGCCACAGCATGGAGCACTCGGATACGAGCGCGACGGCCCCCCGCATCACCTGCCCGTTGCCGAGGGACAGCCATTGCTACAAGCTGAAGTACGAGCTCGACCCCTTCAATGCCTGGGACGAAGGCCCGAAGGGCGAGGCGAACAACGTCGGCTGGTACGAGGGCGTCTGGTGTTACGACGGGCACTCGTGGTAGCGCACGAGCACAAGTGGCCCACGACCGTCCAGTAGCTCGCGGGGGTGCGGGCGGGTCGGCACGGGTGGTCGCTAGCTGCGTTTCTTGACCGGGCTGTCGATCGACGAGACGGCCGAGGCGCTCGGCGTCTCCGCCGCCACCGTCTGGCGCGTGGCGAAGCTCTGGCTCTTCTGCGAGATCGCGGGGTAGGCGGGCCAGCTGCAGCGCGGGCGGACGAGCCGCTCGCGCCAGACGGCAGCCGCGCGCCGCCGGCGATGAAGAGGTTCGCGCCCTCTTTGCGATAGGGAAGGTAGGAGGTCGGTCGGCGCTCGGCGCGCGACGGGCCGCCGGTTCACCCGATCCGACAGGAGGACCCACCATGCCGACCGCTGGGATCGCCGTTCCGTCGTCGTGGGCGCACGCCGCCCGGTTTCCATCGCGCGTCACCGGCGCGGGCAGGCTGCTGCGCAGAGCAGCGCTCGGCCTGCTGCTGGCCGGCATGGCGCTGCCGGCGTGGTCCGCGACTTATTCGTACACGAGCCCCCTGTTCAGCACGATCATCGACAACACCACCTGCGCAGCGGGGACCTGCGCCACCTACACGACGGCGATGCGGGTCACCGGCTCGTTCACCACTCCTGCGCCGCTGCCGCCGAACCTGACCAGTGCCAACATCACCTCGGCAGTGAGCTCCTACAGCTTTGACGACGGCGTCAATACGATCGGCAGCAGCGATCCGGACGCCCGGATAGCCTTCTTCAACGTCACCACCGATGGCTCCGGGGCGATCACCGACGCCCTAATCGGCGTCCATCAGTGGACAACCGGATCCAACCCCCATGGCACCGCCGATCGACTCGACGAGATCTTCATCGGTCCCGACTCGATCGGCATCAACAATGGGATTTGCCCGGTGGGCGGGATCGTCGTTTCGGCCGACGTCTGCGGCAGCCCACTCATCGCGAGCGACACCAACACCAGCCTCGGCGGGACTCCCGATGACGGCACGTGGACCTCTCCGGCGCCGCAGCCGCCCGCGACCTACCTGTACTCGGGCCTCTTGTACGTCATCTTCAACACCAACAGCACCTGCACGGTGGGCACCTGTGCGAGCTACACCACGGCGATGCGCGTCACCGGCTCGTTCACGACCGCCGGACCGCTGGCGGCGAACCTCACCTTGGCGAACATCGCCTCGCTGGTGACGTCCTACAGCTTCAACGATGGTGTCAATACGATCGCCGATGGCGACCCGGATGCACGGGTCGTCCGCTTCCGGGTGTCCACAAACGGCTCGGCTGGGATCACCGCCGAGGACATCCAGCTCCAGCAGTGGGAGACCGGGAGCAGCCCCCATGCTGTTGGGGATAGATTCGACTCCATCTTACTGGCGCCGGCGGGAGATACCGCCGTGAACAACTTCTCCTGCGACGTCGTCGGTACCGCTCCCTCCTCGGGCGTGGCGGACAGCTGCATCGACCCTTCGAGCGACGAGAACACCAGCACCGCCGGGGCCCTCGGGGCGGGGACATGGACCGTGCTGGGGGGAGGTGTTCCGATCGCGGCCGTCCCGACCCTGTCGACCTGGGCGATGGGGCTGCTGGCCCTGCTGTTGGCCGGCTTGGCGGCGGCCAAGGTCGGGCGCGAGTGAGGGCACCGGCCGGCAGCGGCCACAGCTCGGTCGGCGGCGCGAGCATGCAACGCCGCGCCGTGGCGTGCACCGGGGCGCTGGCCACCACCGCGATCGACGACGCGTCGACGCTCGACACGCTCTACGGCTCAGCGGCCATCGAGTCGTTGGGTGGAGAGCTTAGTGTCGCTTGCCTTGTTCCGGTACCAAGCGACGCGGGATAGCGGCTCGCCCCGGGAACGCTCCCGGGGCGGACGTGTGCTGTCCTAGCCCAGGCTCAGTTGCTGACGTTCACGCCATCTGTCGGCGGTGCGAGGTAGGGGAAGCTGGTGAGGAACGGCTTGTCGTTCTTCACGACGTGTCGCCGAGCTGGTTGTTCGGCGGCACGTTGAGCTTGGGGTCGAGCGCCCCGGCGACGACCCGCAGCGCGATGTCGACGACATCGTTGCCCAGGCGGCGGCCGTTGGGGAAGCCGTCCTGCTGGCCGGCGAGGAGGCCGCGCTACTCCCGTCCCACGCCCAGCGCGTCGGCCACCCGGTTGATGTAGTTGAACCAGGAGGCGATCAGCGTGATCTGCAGGATCGCGCGGTCGTCGAAGCCGTGGGCGCGCAGGCGCTCGTGGTCGTCGACCCAGACTCGCGTGGCGTCGACGGTCACCTTGCCGACGTAGTCGAGCATGGCGCGGTCGGCAGGCGAGATGGGCGCGTTCTCGTAGTCCTCCTTGAGGGCCCGCACCAGCTCGTCATCCAATGTCACGCGACGCAGAAACTCTGCGTGAGAGTCCAGTCAATACTGGCACCGGTTGAGCGCCGAGACCCGGGTGGTGATCATCTCGTGCTGCCGTCGCGAGAGCGGCAGGTCCGGCGACATCAAGGCGCCGAACGTCGCGAACGCGTGGTAGAGCGCGTCGGGGATCAACGTGTGCGTCGCGACGATGCTGCTGCTGCCGTCGTCGCCGGGGTCGCGCGCGTATTCAGCCGGATAGAGCTCGTTCTGCCCCTCGATGGCCTTGCGCAGGGCGGCGTCGGCGGCGGTGAAGGGGATGGTCTTGATCCATGCCATGGCTAACCTCCTGCCGGCCGCGGCGGCTCGGCACTTCGGGAACGCGCGAAGAACCAATGGTAGACGGGGATGCCGAGGGCCGTCACGGCGACGCCGAGTCCCGCCTGCAGGGGCCGGCCGATGCCGAGGAGGAGGAGCACGACGACGGTCATCGCCAGGAAGGCGAAAGCCGTCGCCGGGAAGCCCGGAGTCGAGAAGGCGGCGGGGGCGGCCGCCCGGCGGCGCAGCCGGAAGAGACCGGCGACGCTGGCGGCGAGGAAGAGCACCATCACGAAGACGAAGTAGGCGGTGATCTGGTCGAAGCGCCCGATGGCGACGAGCAGGGATGCCAGCGTGGCCTGCACCGCGATGGCGCGCAGGGGTGCCCCGGTGCGCGGGTGCAGGACCTCTGCGCCGGCGAGCCCGACGCCGTCGCGGGCCATGGCGTAGTAGACGCGCGGCGCGAAGGTCATGTACGCGAGCAGGCTCGACGCGACGCAGAGGACGACGATGCCGGAGAAGACCAGCGCGCCACTGCGGCCGAAGAGCGCCTCGCCGGCCTGCGCGGCGAAGGTCTCGCCCGACGCCACGCGTTCGAGCGGGACGAGGTAGAAGAAGACCGCGCTCGTCGCCACGTAGACGAGGGTCGTGAGCGCCACGCCCCAGACGAAGGCGCGTGGCACGTTGCGCTGCGGGTCCTTCACCTCACCCGCGACCTTGCCCAGGTCCCACCAGCCGCCGAACGAGAAGAAGGCACCGAGCACCGCGCCGGCGAGCCCCTGGAGCAACGGCGCCGAGCCCGGCCGCTGGGACCAGAGAGGCAGGAATCGCGAGGCGTCTCCCAGGCCCGCCGCGAAGCCCCAGACGACGATGAACGCGAGCAGCCCGATCTTGGCGAAGGCGAGCACCCTGGCGAAGCCAGCGGCGATCCGCACGCCGAAGGCGTTCGCACCGGCGGCGCCCAGGATGGTCCCGATGGCGACCGCCTTGGCCGGCAATCCGGGCGCGGCGACGTAGGAGGCGAGGCCGGCGGCGAGCGCCGCGGTGAGGCCGGGGTCGAGCACCAGCATGCACTGCCAGCCGTAGAGGAAGCCCCACCGCGGACCGAAGGCCTCGCGCAGGTAGACGTACATGCCGCCCGCGTGCGGAAAGCGCGCCGCCAGCTCGCCGTAGCAGAGCGCTCCACACAGCGCGGTGCCGCCCATCGCCAGCCAGACGGCGAGCACCAGCAAGGGCGAGCCGAGCGACTTGGCCATCCCGGCCGGGGTGAGGAAGATGCCGACGCCGATGACCTCGCCCACGACGAGGGCGGTGGCGGCGGTCAGGCCGAGCGATCGGCCCGGTGTCGCCTTGGCGATCGGCGCGAGCGTCGCGGTGGGGGCTTCGGGCTCGAGGATCAACAGGGCACCATTCGCCTTCGGTTTCCAGTCGGGGGCGCGAGGGATCGTAACAGCGTGGCGAGAAGCCCCGGGGGAGCCGCCGAAACGTGAAAGGCTCGCCGGCCGAGAGCCGCGAAAGCTGCGACCGCAATGAACGAGACGACGAACGAGACGCCGCTACTGGACAGCATCGTGGCGACCGGCGAGGCGACGGCGATGCTTCCGGTGCGCGGCGGGAAGCTGCGCCCGATCACCGTCATCGGCACCGAGCCCATCCGGAAGACCTTCGACGAGGTCTGCCTCCAGCAGGCGCTCAACTCGCGCGAGGCCCCGGGCGTCGCCGAGCTGGTCTTGAACCCCGACGCGCACCGCGGCTACGGCGCGCCGGTGGGCTGCGTGCTGGCCTCGCCGACCCACATCTACCCGGGGCCGGTGGGCGTGGACATCAAGTGCTCGATGAGCCTCCTCCAGCTGGAGCTTCCCGCCGGGGCGGTCGCCGATCGCACGGTGCGCCGCGCGCTCATCCACGCGATCGGCGAGCGCGTGCCGACCGGGCCCGGGAAGGGGCAGCGGAGCGTTCGCAAGTCCCGCCGGGTGGACCGCCAGGTGGGCTCGCAGGCCGCCGTCCAGGGCGCGTCGCGCGAGGTCTGCGAGGCGCTCGGCATCCCGCCGGAGTGGGCCGAGCGCTGTGAGGACGCGAGCCACGTCGGTCACGACGGCACCGCCGACGCCCTGGCGACGCGCCTCGACCTGCTCTCGCACAGGGGCGGTACGGCGCTCTTCGGCGCCAAGCTCACGGACCGTGTGCAGCAGCTCGGCTCGTACGGCGGCGGCAACCACTTCGGCGAGTGCGAGGTCGTCGAGGTCGGGGGCTCGGCGGAGGCGCGCTCGGTGGCGGAGACCTTCGGGCTGCGGCACGGCGAGGTGGCGTTCCTCTCGCACTGCGGCTCGCGCGGGCTGGGGCACGCGCTCGCCTCGGGACAGTTCGCCTCGCTGCGCAAGAAGTTCGAGGAGTGGAACACGCCGCTGCCGGCCGGCGACCCGCAGCTCGTCTACGCGCCGCTGGGGACGCCGGAGGCCGACGCCTACCTCGACGACATGGCGCTCGGCGCCAACTTCGCGACCGTGAACCACATGCTCATCAACGCGCTGGTGCTCGAGGCGTTCCAGGAGGTCCTGCCGGGAACGCGCGGGCGGCTCGTCTACTTCATCAGCCACAACATCGCGCGGCTCGAGGAGATTGGCGGCAAGCCGATGTGGGTCCACAGAAAGGGGGCGACGCGTGCCTTCCCCGGCGGACATCCCGCGCTCGCCGGCACGCCGTTCGCCGCCACCGGGCACCCCATCCTCCTCCCCGGCAACCCGCAGGCCGGCTCGTCGGTGATGGTGGCGCGGCCGGGGGCGGAGCTCTCGTGCTACAGCGTCAACCACGGAGCCGGGCGCGCGCTCGGACGCAAGCGCGCCATGCGCGAGCTCGACCAGGCGGCCATCGACCGCTCCTTCGAGGAGCGCGACATCCTCACCAACTGCCGCACCTACCCGCGCGACGAGGCGCCGGCCGCCTACAAGGACTTCGACGCCGTGCTCGACTCGGTGACGCGCGCCGGCCTCGCCAGCGAGGTGGCGCGGCTCGCGGCGCGGTTCGTCATCAAGGACGGGGCGAAGGCGGACGACTGACACCGGCCCGCGAGAGGTCGAGCGCGCGGCGGTAGAGGCCGCGCGCCTCCTGTACGTGCCCCTCGAGCAGCCGCCGGCGCGCCAGCTCGAGCGCGGTCAGCGAGTCGAGCCCGGTGAGCGCGGCGGCCGTGGTGAGCAGCGCTCCGGCCTCTCGCGTGTCGCCGCGCAGGGCGAGCAGCGCGGCGAGGTTGCGATAGGCGGCGCCGCCCTCGGGGTCGAGCTCGAGGGCGTGCTCGTAGGCCGCGTTGGCGGCCTCGTGGTCGCCGGTCCGCCGCAGCGCCACGCCGAGGTTCACCCAGGTCGAGGCGAGCGTCGCCGGCTCGAGGTCGGCGGCGGCCCGCAGCCAGGCGACGGCCGCCTCGTCGTCGCCGTCGAGCAACGCCTCGACACCGCGGTTGGAGTAGAAGACGGCGATGGCCGCGAGATCGGTGATCGGACGCACGCGCAGCCGATCGCCGGGGGTCTCGCCCGCGAGATCGAAGACCCTGACCTCGTCGCCGGCGCCGTACGCCGCCGCGAGGTGGCCTTCGGCGACGGCGAGCGAGTTGCCGCGCCGCTCGCCGCGGGCTCCGGGGAGGCCGTCGACCAGCACGAAGTAGGCGGCCACGCCGACCTCGCGCGCGAGCCCGACGAAGAGCGTCGCGTAGCCGACGCAGTTGGCGCGGCGGTCGCGGAAGACCTCGGCGGCCGTCGTCGTCGGGCCGGCCTGCTCGGCGATCGGTCGACTGCCGGCGAGCAGCGCGTGGGAGAGCCGGCGCAGCCGCTCGATCGGGGCGAGCCGATCGGAGACGGCGGCGCGCGCCCACGCCGCCGGCTCGCCGTCGACGGTGAGGGGGACGACGAGGGTCGAGGGAGGTGGCACCGCGCCGGCGGCGGAGGGCGGCCCGACGATCATGGCGAGGATCGCGGCGGCCGTCCCATGGGCAAGAAGGCGTCCGCGGTGCTTGCAGGGCCTCGAGCCGGGGTGCGTGGATCGGTTCACGGGATCCCTCCGGTGCCGGGATGAGGGCGTTTCGGGGCGTCCGGTCTTGACTGGAGTGGTAATCTATCTACCAATAGGTAGACAAGTCAAGACCATGCCTGACCACGATCCGTTCTCCCCGCCGCATCCCTTGGATTCTCCACGACTTCCGCAGCCCGCGACGGCTGCGGAGGGGCTAGAATCGGAGACCGTGGCCGCCGCCGACGAGACCGACCTTCGCCCCCACGCGGCTGCCAGCGTCGCCGACGACGAGCTGGCGTCGGTACTCGCCGGTCCCTCGGCCGACGCCGCCGAGACCCGCGAGAGGATCCTCGACCTGGCCAAGGACATCCTCCTGCGCCGGAGCTTCAACTCCTTCAGCTACCAGGACCTCGCCGACGGCGTCGGGATCCGCAAGGCGTCGATCCACTACCACTTCCCGAGCAAGGAAGACCTCGGCGTCGCCCTCCTCGAGCGCATCGGCGACGCCATGAGGCGGTGGGCCAACGTGCTCTCCGAGGAGCACCGGCCGCCCGAGGAGAAGCTCGACGCCTTCTTCCGCGTCCAGCGGCGGTTGCTCGACAGCGGCGACCGCATCTGCGTCTATGGCGTCCTCGGCGCCGAGTTCAACGCGCTGCCCCCGCGCATGCAGGCGGCCTACAGCGAGCTCCTCGAGGCGCACCAGAAGTGGCTGGCCAAGATCCTCGAGCGCGGCCGCGAGGGCGGGGTGTTCGCCTTCGAGGGAAGCGGGGAGGAGCGGGCGCTCATCATCTCCTCGGCCTTGCAAGGGGCGCTGCAGATCGCACGCTCGAGCCGCCGCCCCGACCGCTACGACGCCGTCGTGGCGTCGCTCTGGGCGCAGCTGCGGCCGGCCGCGGCGGGCTGACGAGCCGCCTCTCAGAGCTGTCCGCGAACGAACGGCGCGAGCAGCCGCAGCAGGCGCAATCGCCAGACCTTCTCGCGGGCGATGCCGGGGTATCGCTCGCTGGCACCCACGGGGAAGCCGCGCTCGTCGATGCGCACCGACTTCTCGAGGTGCTGGTCCATTCGCCGCAAGAGCTCGGTCGCCACCTCGCGGTTGGTCAACACCAGCGCCAGCTCGCGGTTGAGCCGCTGCGATCGCGGGTCGAGGTTGTAGGAGCCGACGACCACCGTCTCGCCGTCGATCACCGCGTCCTTGGAGTGCAGGCACTCCGGCCCCTGGTACTCCCAGAGCTCGACGCCCATCTTCACGAGGTCGTCCTTTTCGCCGACGTACCCCGCCTGCGGCCAGAGGTTGTCGGTGGCGCCCAGCGAGTTGGTCAGGATCCGCACGCGGACGCCGCGCTCGAGCGCGCGCCGGAGCGCCTCGCGCAGGGCGCGGGTCGGCACGAGGTAGGGGGACTCCAGGATCGCGGACTCGCGGGCACCGTCGAGCAGCGCGCGCAGCTCGTCGCCGACCTTCTTCGTGGCCGGCATGCCGCGTACCGGGTCGTGGAGGAAGCGCACCGGGCCCGCCTCGACGAAGGCCCCGGGCTCGCGCGCCGGATCGCTGCGCGCCGCCGCGACGCGCTCGAGAAGCCACGGCAGGCGGCGGTCGATCTCGGCGGCGGCCGCGCGCACCTCCGCCGGCGTCGCTCGCGGCGTCGGCGCGCGCACGTCGGGGCTCTCCCACAGCGCCATGAAGTACCGGCGCGCCTCGGCCGCGGCATCTCCTTCCACGAGCAGGTCGCAGTCGACGTAGTCGTGGCTCTTGATCTGGTGGCCGAAGCCGAAGTAGGTGCTCTGCAGGTTGCGGCCACCGGCGATCAGCGCCCGCCCGTCGGCGACGGCCAGCTTGTCGTGCATCCGCCGCGACACCCAGCGCAGGCGGTCGAGGCGAAACGGGTGGTACTCGCGGATCTCGATCCCCTCGGCGAGCAGGTGCGCCTGCAGGGCGTCGGGAATGGCGTTCCACTGCGCGTCGGCAATGAGCCTCACTGCCACGCCGCGCCGCGCCGTCTCGCGGAGCAGCCCGAGGCTCGTCACCGTGAACGGGTCGTCGCCGAAGATGAACGCCGAGACGAGCAGCTCCTCCCGGGCGCCGAGCGCGAGCTCGACGCGTGCCTCGGCGGCCTCGCGGTCGGTCTCGAGGATGCGGACGCGGTCGGCGAGCGCGGCGCGGCCGCAGAAGAGCGCGAGGACGAGCGACAGGAGCGCGCCGCGACGGAGAGTCGGCGCGGCCTGGGATGGGAGTCTCATGACGGCTGCTTCGAGGACTTGCCCACGCGGCCGCTCGTGCGTGGTGGTCAAGCCGGCGGCGGCTCGAGCCGGGGCTCGGACGCCGTCGCGCTCTGGTGGACGGTGCGCCAGACCATCGCCCCGAGGATGACCGCACCGCCGGCGAGAGCCCAGCCGCTCGGACGCTCGCCGTGGACCGCCCACGCCCAGAGCGGCGTCAGCACCGGTTCGAGCATGAGCAGCAGGCCCGCCTCGAGCGCCGACACCTGTCCCATGGCACGGGTCAGGAGGAGGTAGGAGATCCCGATCTGCACGACGCCGAGGAACAGGATGAGCGACCAGTCGACGGCGCGGCTCGGGCCGAGCGGCAGCGCCGCGGGCAGGCAGACCAGGAACGCCAGCGCGTTGCCCGCCACCACCGCCGCGTGCCCAAGGCCTTCGCCGCCCGCCGCGTCACGCTCGAGCCAGCGCAAGCCGAGGAGCGTGAGCGCCCAGAGCACACCCGAGACGAGCGACAGCACGTTGCCACGCACCGGATCTGCGGCCACCGCGGTGACCGTGTCGTGACCGAGCAGGAGCACGCCCATGCCGCCCATCACCGCGACGAGGAAGAGGAGGTCGCCGCGCCGCACCTTCTCGCGCAGCAGCAGCGGCGAGAGCAGGAGCAGGTAGATGGGGAACGTCGACTGCAGGAAGATCGCGTTCGCCGCCGTCGTCAGCTTGCTCGCCAGCGCATAGCAGACGAGCGTGCCCGAATACGCGGCGCCGACGATCCAGAGGCGCGGGCGGAGGAGCCGCTTGCGGTCGGACATCGTCGCCAGCAGGAAGAGCGCCGCGACGCCCGAGCGGAAGCCGGCCACCTGCCACGGTCCAAGGCCGCAGGCCTTGATCGCCGTCGGGCCGGTGGAGAAGAGCGCCGCCGCCCCGAGCAGGCGCAGCCGGGCGGCGAGCAGCGGATCGCGCGGAACGGGCACCTCCGCGTCAGTGCCCTTCGAGCGGCACGTATCCCGGCGCCTGCGGCGGCGGCGCGACGTGCCCGGCGCTCTCCGGCAGGAAGTAGAAGAGCAGGGCGAGGAGCGCGTAGACCGCCAGGAGCTGGGCGCCCTCGAGCCAGTGCGACTCGCCGTCGCTCGCCACCTGCGAGCAGATGACGACACCGACGAGCACCGCCAGCACCTCGGCGGGGGAGAAGACGAGGTCCATGGGCTGCGGCGCGATGAGGTAGGACAGCAGCACGAGGAGCGGCGCCACGAAGAGGGCGATCTGGATGCTCGAGCCGATGGCGATCGAGACCGAGAGGTCCATCCGGTTGCGCGTCGCCACCAGGACCGCCGTGCTGTGCTCGGCTGCGTTGCCGATGATCGCCACGACGACGACGCCGACGAAGAGGTCCGTCATGCCCATCGCGTGCGCCGCCTGCTCGACCGAGCCGACGAGCATCTCGCTCATCCAGGCGACCGCGGCGGTGGCGACGGCGAGGATGGCGAGCGCCTTCTTGAGGCTCCACGCGGTATGCGTTTCCCCTTCGAGCTCCTCGGCCTCGCCGTGGGTGCCGGAGAAGAGGGGCCGATGCGTGCGCAGCGAGAAGAGCAGCCCCAAGGCGTAGATGCTGAGCAGCACGAGCGCGAACCAGAGGCTCAGGTCTTTCTCTGCCACCAGCACGCCGGCGCCGCCGAGGTAGTGGAAGCCCGCCGGCAGGATGAGCGACACCGCCGCCATGAAGAGCATCGTCGACTGCATGCGCGCCGCGGTGGCGTTGAAGCGCTGGATGTCCCGCTTCATGCCGCCGGCGAGGAACGAGGCGCCGAGCACGAGCAGGATGTTGCCGAGGATCGAGCCGGTGAGCGACGCCTTGACGATCGAAAACAGCCCCTGCCGTAGGGCGGCGAGCGCGATGATCAGCTCGGCCGCGTTGCCGAAGGTGGCGTTGAGCAGGCCGCCGACCCCCTCGCCGGTGTGCTCGGCGAGGTGCTCCGTCGCTCGCCCCATCCACCCGGCGAGCGGGATGATCGCGGCGCAGGCGGAGAGGAAGATCCAGAGGTGCGCAGTCGGCGCGGCGTAGTGGAGGCCGATCGTGATCGGCACGAAGACGAGGAGCCAGGACAAGGACGGTTTCATTCGCGTCGAGCCTCCAGGGCGGGCGGATTCTAGCGTTGCCCCAGACATCTGGGGCCCTCTCGGGGCGGCAGGCGGCCAGGCGTGCCGGGCTCAGCCGCCGGTGGACGACGTGGCCGCCCTCGCGAGCAGCGCCTCGAAGGCGGCGCGTCGCGGCGGCGGCACGTTCTGGACGATACGCGCGAGCTCGGCTCGTGCTTCGTTGCGCTCGGACTCCGCGTCCGAGGCGGCGGAGCGGCGCTCGTAAGCCGAGGCGAGGAGCTGACGGAGGGCGTAGGTGCGGCGCCAGGCCCCGGCGGCACGGACGCGCTGCAGGGCCGTCCGCAGCGCGTCCTCCGCCGGTCGCGGTCGTCCGGCCGCGAGCTCCACCCGCGCCAGGTCCTCGGCCGCGGCGAGCTCGAGGGCGGCGTGCCCGAGCTCCTGGGCGCGCGCGAGCACCGCGCGCAGCTCCGCGGCCGACGGCCTGGCCGTGGCCAGCGTCGCGCCGAGCCGCGCCTCGAGAGCGAGGGGCGGGCTCTGGCTCGCCGTCGCCGCGGTCGCCCCGGTCGCGAACGCGCGGCGGGCGCCGGCGCGGTCCCCGCGGGCGAGCGCCAGCCGCCCCTCGAGGATGGCGAGCTGCGCCTCCTGCTCGCGGCCGATGCCCTCCTTCCGCCAGGCGACGACCTCGGTCAGGTGCTTCGCGGCGTCGTCGAGGGCGCCGAGCTCGATGAGCGTCTCGGACTCGGCGAGGGCGTATTCGGCCTGGCCGCGGCGGTCCTCCAGCTCGTCGACGATCTTGCGCGCGTCGGCGAAGCTCGCGAGCGCGGCGCCATAGCGCCCCTCGAGGTGGGCGAGCCGGCCGAGCGAGCCGTGGGCGACGGCGGTGGCGGCGGGCAGCTCCAGCTCGCGACTGCGCTCGAGGCTGTCGTGGAAGGTGGCGAGCGCCTCCTGCCACTGCCCCTGCGCCAGCTCGCAGGCGCCGCGGCTCTGGAGCACCAGCAAGGCGCCGCGCTTGTTGCCGTGCTTCTCGTAGAGCTCGAACGCGCGGTCGAGGTAGGCGCGCGCGTTCTCGTAGTCGCCCAGCAGGAAGTACACGTAGCCGACGTTGTTGCGGCTCTCCGCCAGCGCCGCCTCGTCGCCGAGGTCGCCGCGCAGCTGCAGGGCCAGCTTGTAGCGCCCGAGCGCGGCGGCGTAGTTGCCGCGCTCCTCCTCCAGGCCGCCGAAGGCGTTCTCGAGGTTGGCGATGCGCGGGCGGTCGCGGAGCTCCTGCTGGATGGCGAGCGCGTCGGTGAACGCCTTCTCGGCGCCGGCGAAGTCTCCTTGCGCGAGCAGCACGCGGCCGAGGTTGTGTTGCGTGATCGCCAGGCCGCTGCGGTCTCCGAGCTCCGCTCGCAGCTCCGCGGCCTGGCGATACTGCCGCACGGCCTCGACCATCTTGCCGAGCCGCTCGTAGGCCGCGCCGAGGGCATTCAACACCTCGGCCTGGCCGGCACGGTCGCCGAGCTCGTTGCGAAGGAGAAGCGCCTTCGCCAGATACTCGTTGGCGGCGGTCTGCGCATCGCCGGCGCGGATGGCGAACCGGCCGAGCAGGAACCACGCTCGCGGGTCGTTGGAGTCGCGGTCGACCACCTCCCGGAGCACCGCCATGGCGCCCTTGTAGTCCCCCTGGCCGCCGTGGGCCTCGGCGAGCGCGACGCGCGCGTCGAGGTCGTTCGGATAGCGGGACACGAGGTCGGCGAGCGCCCGTTGTGCCTCTTCCGGCTCGCCGCGCAGCGACGCCTCGTGCGCCTTCGCCTCGAGGGCGACGCGTCCGCCCGTGGCGGCGGAGGTGGCCGTGGCGCGCTGCGCCGCTCGCATCGCCTCCTCGTCGAGCCCCAGGCGCTCGTCGGCACGCGAGAGTTGCAACCAGGCGGGCGCGAAGGCGGGGTCGATGGCCACGGCGCGGTTGAGGGCCTCTCCGGCGGCCCTGGGCTCGTCGCGCGTGAGGAGCGCGAGCCCCTCGGTGTAGGCGCGCATCGCCTCGACCGAGGCGGTGCCGGCGCGGCGGCCCGCGGGTGCCGCCAGCTCGAGGCGCTTGCGCAGCTCGTCGCCGAGCCGGTCGGTGAGCGCAAAGAGCTCGCCGGCGCCGCCGGCGAGGAGCGGCATCGATTGCGGCGTCGCCTGGTTGCCCGCCACCTCGTAGAGGGATGCCGCGAGCTGCACCTTGTCGCCGGAAGTGCGCAGCCTGGCGGTGACGACGCGGTCGGCCTGTAGCAGGCGCGCGATGCGGGCGAGCGCCCGCGCGTCGAGGTCCACCCCGGCGAAGCCGAGGTCCGCGAGCACCTGCGCCACGCGCGCCGTCGGCACCACGCGCACGGCCGGGCTCTCCTGCAGGACGCCGGCGAGCAGCTCGGCGAGGCCTTCGGCCGACCCGCCGAGCTGCGTCGCTCCCGCCTCGCCGGTGAAGGGGAGGATGGCGAGGCCGTGCACCCGTGGCCCGGCGGGCGCGGCAGCGGGCGGTGGCGCCGGCGGCCGCATCGCCAACCACACCGCCGGCAGCTGCCTCCAGAGGAGGGCGCCCGCGGCCACCAGCAAGACGGCGGCGGCGGCGGTTTCGACCCGTCGCTGGAGGTGTCGCCGCCGCGGCCGGCCGAGGTCGTCGAGGTCGGCGAGGAGCTCGGCGGAGTCGGCGTAGCGCTCGGCGGGGTCGCGCGCGAGGCAGCGGCGGATCACCACGTCCACCGCCGGCGGCACGATGACGCCGACGTCTTTCAGGGTGCGCGTGCGCCCCGTCATGTGCTGGGCGAGGACCTCGAGCAGCGAGCCGCCGGTGTAGGCCCGCTCGCCGCTCAGCATCTCGAACCAGATGAGGCCCAGCGCGTAGATGTCGGTGCGCCCGTCCACCTTCTCGCCGCGCGCCTGCTCCGGGGCCAGGTAGTCGGGCGTGCCGAGCACCTCGCCCGTGCGGGTGAGCCCGCTCGTGTGCAACGAGCGCGAGACGCCGAAGTCGGTGAGGTAGACCTCGCCCTCCTCGTCGATGAGGACGTTGCCCGGCTTCAGGTCGCGGTGCACGACACCCTCGCGGTGCGCCTCGCGCAGCGCCTCGGCGACCTGCCGCACGATGTGCAAGCTGCGCTCGACGTCGAGGCGACCCTCGGCGATGAGCAGCTCGCGCAGCGAGCGGCCGGGGATGAGGTCCATCGTCATGAACGGCATCCCCTCGTGGACGCCGAGGTCGTGGATGCGGACCACGTGACGGTGCGTGACGCTGCGCGCCGTCAGGAGCTCGTTGCGGAACCGCTGCAGGAAGGCCTCATCGCGGGCGATCTCGCGGCGCAGCACTTTGAGCGCCACGTCGACGTCGAGCAGGCTGTCGTGCGCGCGGTAGACGGCGCCCATGCCGCCGTAGCCGAGTACGTCGCCGATGCGGTAGCGCCCGGCGATGACGCTCCCTTCCTCGAGCCGGTCGAGGAGTCCTTCCGGACCGGCCCCGTGGCCGGCGAGGGTCGGCAGGCTGTCGGCGGCGAGCGCTTGGGTCGGAGCGGGAACGGTCTCGTCGGGGCGGCGCTCGCTCATCCGGCCTCGTCGCGCAACGCGCCGCCTAGGGCTCGGCGGCGGACTTCTGTCCGTTCTTCTGCAGCGTCAGGGTGAGCTGGATGCTGCGCGCCGCCGACGTCAGCAGGCCGGCGCCGCTGCTGCGGTCGCCCTGGCGGAAGAGGTCGGGCACGGCGTCGCCGCTGTTGGCCGCCACCACGCCGAGGAACGCCTCGAGGGTGTCGATCGCCTGCGTCTGCTTCTTGCGGTTGGCGAAGTTGCGCGCCGCGGCGAGCAGGTCCACGAGGTCGCCGAAGACGGTCGCCGACGTGATCTGCGGCTCGAGCGCGTCGAGCTGGTCCTCGAGGCGGTCGAACTTGTCGGAGATCACCTGGCCCGTGGTGCGCTTGTCGTTGACGATCAGCAGCTCGGAGAAGTCGCCGCCGTCGCCGCGCACGCGGTAGCTGCCGATGGCGAGGGAGTTGGTGATGTCGACGAACTGGCCCTGGCTGTGGGGCGCCTTGAAGAGGCGAAGCGGGCTGTTGTTGACGAGCTCGAGGTTGCGCGTGCGCAGCTCGGCCGTGAAGGCGCCGCGGAACGCGGGCCGTGTCCCGGGCTTCGGGGTGATCTTGACGAGGACGGGGAACGCCGACGGGATGGTGACGTTCCTGGGCAGGCGCGCGAGCAGCGCCGGGTCCTTGGCGCTGACGTCGGTGGCGGTGACGTCGAAAGCGTTGCCGACGTCGCCCACCTCGTTGGGGAACTCGAGGATGACGTCGAGCTTGCGGCCCGAAGCCGTCGTCAAGTGCTTGACGAGGCTCGCCTGCGCCTGGCTCTGCGGCCGGGTGGCGAGCTCGATCGACAGCCGGAGCGCCGCGGCGTCGCCGCGCAGGACGCCGGCGTGGCTCACGCGGGAACCGGGGCCCAGGCGGTCCCACAGGTCGGAGATCTCGCCGCCGCTGTTGTCGACCACGCGCTGGATGAAGACGTTGAGCAGGCGCAGGGCGTCGGCACGGCGCGCGGGCCCCTGATCGAAGGCGTCGCGTGAGGCCTTGAGGTCGGCGCGCAGCAGGCTGGCGAGCCCCGGGGTCAGGTCGCCGGCAATCGCCGCCGCGGTGATGTCCCCCTCGACCCGGCCGTAGGCTGCGTTGGCGATGCGCACGGGCGGGCGGAGGTCGGTGACGAGGAGGAACTGCGAGAAATCGCCGCCGTCGCCGCGCACGCGATAGCTGCCGAAGCCGACCGTCTGGGTGAGGTCGGCGAAACCGCTGTTGCCGTCTTTGGCGTGGAATAGGCGCACCGTCGGCGCCTCGCCGTCGAACTCGATCGCCTCGGTCTCGAGCTCGAGCCGCCAGGCGCCGCGGAAGCGCACCGGCGCCGGCGCGTTCGGGTTCGGCGCGATGGAGAAGAGAAGGGGAAAGCGCGGGTTGACGAAGACCCCCGAGGGCAGGCGCTCCTGCACCGAGAGGTCGTTGGCCGCGACCTCGGAAGCCTGCACGACGAAGCTGTTCGGCGTCAGGTTGAAGGCGCGCTCGAAGAAGAGGGTGACCTCGGCGCGGCGGCCCCCGGGCGCGCCCATGGTGATGGCGAGCTCGTGACAGGCGGCGCCCGGCTCGCGCTCGCAGGGGAGGCGCTGGAAGACCGGCAGCGACGACCCCTGCGCCGAGAGCGGCGCGGCGAGCGCAGCGAGGGCAACGGCGAGCGACCCTGCGATCCCGAACGGTCGGCGCATGCGCCTCCTCATGATGGTCTCTCTCTGGGCTGCGGGGGCGGTGGCCAGTATAGCCGGGCTCGGCTTGACCGGCCCCGAGGGCATGACCGGCCCCGACGGGCGCGGGCACGCCGCGACCATCCCCCAGGTTTCCTGACGTGGGAAGATGACGACCCATCTGCTGACGGTGGAACACCCGAGGGGGCGGAACATGACGGTCCGCATGCTGGCGCTGCTCGCTCTCGTCGTTTCCGTGTGTCCGGCCCGGGCGGCGGAGGCTCCGGCGGCAACGCCGGCGCGCGCCCGGACCCATCTGGACCTCGCCGCGGCCCGCGTCGTCGACCTGTCGCACGCCTACGGCAAGGACACCCTCTTCTGGCCGACGAAGCCGCCGCAGACCTTCGACCTCCAGGTGCTCAGCCACGGGATCACGCCGGGCGGTTACTTCTACGCCGCCAACCGCTTCTGCGCCCCCGAGCACGGCGGGACCCACCTGGACGCCCCCCTCCACTTCGCCGACGGGAAGTGGTCGGCGGCCGAGGTCCCGCTCGACCGCCTGGTCGCGCCGGCCGCCGTCATCGACGTGCGAGGGCCGGCGGGCGCGGACCGCGACTTCCGCCTCCGGCCCGAAGACGTCGCCGCGTGGGAGGCGCGCCACGGCAAGGTCCCGGCCGGGTCGATCGTCCTCCTGCGGACCGGGTGGAGCGAGCGCTGGCCCGACTTCGAGCGCTACTTCGGCGCCCCGGTCGGGGCGGCGGCCACCGACCTCCACTTTCCGTCGTTCGGCGCCGCGGCCGTCGAGATCCTGATCGCGCGCGGCGTGGCGGCCATCGGCGTCGACACCGCCAGCATCGATCACGGGCCCTCGCGCGACTTCCCCGTCCACCGGATGGCCGCCGCCGCCAACCTCCCCGGGCTCGAAAACCTCGACCACCTCGACCTGCTCCCCGAGACCGGCGCCTGGCTCGTCGCCCTGCCGATGAAGATCGAGGCGGGTACCGGCGGTCCGCTGCGGGCGGTGGCGCTGCTGCCGTGAGGGCAACGGTGCCGGGCGAGCGCACGCGCGAGGTCGAGGCGACCCTCCTGGCGGCGGATGCGGGTTAGGCGGGGTCCCGTCATCGCCGCGGCGATCCTCCTCGCCGTGGCAGTGGGAGCGAAGCCGATGATGGAGAGCGTCGTGCGGCAGATGATCTACCCGGCGCCGCCGGTGCGCGTCCCGTCGCCACCGCCGCCGCCGCTCGTCGAGGTGGGGCTCGCTGCGAGCGGGGCCGCCGTCTCGGCGTGGTTCCTGCCTCCGTCGCCACAGGTTCCGGACGCGGCGGGCGCAGGGAGCAACGGCCCCGCGCCGCTCGTCCTCATGCTGCACGGCAACGGCGAGAACCTCGAGACGATGCGCCTCGCCGGGCTCTTCGAGGAGTTCCGCCGGACGGGCGCCGGCGTGCTGGCGATCGACTATCCGGGCTACGGGCGGAGCGCAGGCACTCCCGGCGAGGCGGCGAACGTCGCCGCCGCCGAGGCCGGGTGGACCTGGCTCCGAGACCACGCCGAGGGCCGCCCGCTCGTCGCCGTCGGATGGTCGCTCGGCGCCGCGGTGGCGGCGCAGGTCGCGGCGCGCCATGCCGACGGGGTCGACGGCGTGATCCTGCTCTCGGCCTGGGACCGGCTGGACGAGGTGGCCCGGCTCCACTTTCCGAGCTGGATGGTCTCCGCGCTGCTCAGCGACCGCTACGACACGGCGGCCGCGGTGCGGACCGTCGTCGCACCCGCGCTCGTCGTGCACGGCGACCGCGACGATCTCATCCCCATCGGGCTGGGCCGCAAGGTCCACGCGGCGCTCGCCGGCCCCGGCGAGTGGGTCGAGGTCCGCGGCGCCGGGCACAACGACCTCCTCGGCCGGCCCGAGACCTGGCAGGCGATCGACGCGTTCCTCGCCACCCGGGCTGCGCGGTCGCCGTAGCGCCTCGCTGCTCGGGTCCGTCAGCGCCGATCGCGCGCCGACCACGCGGCTGATCGCTGGCGTCCGCCGTCCGCGCGTCGGTAGGTGTGTCGGGGCGCTCCAGCCCCGTCACCGATGCCGGCGCGGGAGCCGGTCTGGGAGGGAGCCTATGAGCTGGTATGTCGTCGCGGGCCCGTCGGAGATCGATCGGAAGCGAGGAATGGCCGGGGAATCCCGGTCGCCGAGGCCGGGGTCGCGGGGACGCCGCCTGCGGCCTGCCCTCGCCGCGCTCGCCGTGGCGGCGGGCCTGCTCGTCACGGCGACGGCGCAGGCGCAGTTCGAGTCGGTCACCCCCGGCGACGAGCAGCTCGTCAGCGCCACCGGGGACACGCCGGCGATCGCGATGAACGCACAGGGTCGCGGCGTCATCGCGTGGTCGGATGGCTCGATCCAGGCGCGGACGTTCGCAGCCGACGGGTTGCGCCCGCAGTTCGCGGTCAATACCGCGCCGGGCACGCTGCTCGACCCGCGGGTGGCGATCGACGCCCGCGGCGGCTTCGTCGTCGTCTGGTCGGGCCGCGAGGTGCGCGGCCAGGTCTACCGCGGCGAAGGCCGGCGGCGTGGCGGCGAGCTCACGTTGAGCCCGAGGAACGTCACCGCGGCGCACCCCGAGGTGGCGATGGCGGCCGACGGCCGGTTCGTCGTCGCCTGGGAGCAGTCGACCCCCGACCCATCGCGTGCCGTACGGCTCGCCACGTTCACCGCCGGCGGCGGCCGCATGGGCCGCCCGCTGACGATGCCTGCCATCGGCACGATGGCCAACCTCGTCGGTGCCGTCAGCGCGAGCGCGGACAGCGTCGCGGTGGGGTGGACGGAGTTCACACCGTGCCCGTCGAACCCGATCGATCCGGTGAGCGCGGTGATGAGCTTCCGCTGGTCGCTCGCGCTCCTGCGCGACGTCGACCGCCTCGCCAACGACAACCCGTGCGTCGACGGCCCGCAGGTGCTGGCGCTGCAGGGGAGCGACTATCAGGGCCCGCTCGGCATCTTCGTCGGCCGGCGCTACTCGATCCAGCGCTTCTCGAGCGCCGACGGCGAGCGGTTCGGGCCGCGCACCAACGTGGCCGAGCTGCCGGCTTGCGGCGCCACCGACTGCGCGCGCGTGGTCGCCGTGGCCGGCGACCAGCGCGGCCGCTTCGTCTTCGTCTGGGAGCGCTTCACGAACGGGCACTACGAGCTCTCAGGCGAGTTCTACGGGCGGGAAGGGGAGCGGCGCGTCGAGAGCTTCCCGATCTCCACCGGCTCGTCGACGGCGCCCCAACACGCCGCGGCGGCGATGACGAGCGACGGCACCCTCGTCGTGACCTGGCGGCGCTCCGGGACGGGGATCGTGGTGCGGCGCTTCCGCGTCGATTGAGGAGCTGAAGGGGCGCATCCCGAGCGTGCTCGCGAGTTCTCGTAGGGTGCGCATTGCGCACCATCCCTCTCCGGATGGTGCGCGGTGCGCACCCTACCCGGAGCGGCGAAGATGCGGCGACGGGGCCGTGGACAGGGCCGCGGAACCGCCTTTTGCGCCGCGGTCCGGCACTCTCGCTATCATCAAGGCATGGCGCAGGCTGCCGGTACCGCTCGAGACGCAGCGCGGGTGTCCCCTTGAGGCTGCTCAAGGTCGCTGCCGGGGCGCTCGACCAGACGCCGCTCGCCTGGGACGGCAACCGCGACAACATTCTGGGCGCCATCGCCGAAGCCCGGGCGCAGTCGGTGGGCGTGCTCTGCCTCCCCGAGCTCTGCATCACGGGCTACGGGTGCGAAGACGCCTTCCTGTCGCCCGCCGTCGCCGACACCGCCTGGGAGGTGCTGCACGAGATCGCGCCTGCCACGGCGGGCATCGTCGTCGCCGTCGGCCTGCCGGTGCTCTTCCGCAACGCCCTCTTCAACTGCGCCTGCCTGCTCGCCGACGGGAGAATCCTCGGCTTCGTCGCCAAGCAGTTCCTGCCCGGCGACGGCCTCCACTACGAGCCGCGCTGGTTCAAGGCGTGGCCGAAAGACGTGGTGGCCGAGCTCGAGCGCGGCGCCGGGCGCTGGCCGCTCGGCGACCTCGTCTTCGAGATCGGCGGCGTCGGCATCGGCTTCGAGATCTGCGAGGACGCCTGGGTGGGCACGCGCCCGGGAGCGCGGCTCGCCCGCAAGGGCATCGACCTGCTCCTCAACCCGTCGGCGAGTCACTTCGCCTTCGGCAAGCGCGAGGTGCGCGAGCGCTTCGTCATCGAGGGCTCGCGTGCCTTCGGCGTCTCCTACGTCTACACCAACCTGCTCGGCAACGAGGCGGGGCGCGCCATCTACGACGGCGGCGGACTGATCGCCACCGCCGGCCGCCTCGTCGCCTGCGGGCCGCGGCTCAACTTCGGCGGCCGCCAGCTCACGGCGGCGGTCGTCGACCTCGATTTCACGCGCATGAACCAGGCGCGGCTCTGGAGCTTCAGCCCCGACCTCGAGGAGCGCCCCGAGAGCCGGGTGCGCTCCGCGTTCCGCTTCCCGGAGGCCGAGCCCGAGCCGGCGCACGGCGAGCTGCCCAGCTGGGAGCTCTCGCCGCGGCTCAAGGAGGAGGAGCTCACCCGCGCCGTCGCCCTCGGGCTCTTCGACTACCTGCGCAAGAGCGGCGCGCGGAGCTTCGTCGTCTCGCTCTCCGGCGGCGCGGACTCGACGGCGGTCGCCTGCCTCGTGGCGCTCATGGTGGAGCTCGGCTGGCGCGAGCTCGGGCGCGACGAGTTCCTCGCCCGCATCGGCCAGCCGCGGCTCGCGGCGGCGACGCCGCGCGAGGCGGTGGGGGAGCTGCTCACCTGCGTCTACCAGGGAACGCGCAACAGCTCGGCGGCGAGCCGCGCCGCGGCGCAGGCGGTGGCGGAGGCGATCGGCGCGCGGTTCCTCACCCTCGAGGTCGACCCGCTGGTGGCCGAATACACGCGGCTGGTCGAAGAGGCGGCGGGCCGCCGCCTCACCTGGGAGCGCGACGACCTGGCGCTGCAGAACATCCAGGCGCGGGTGCGGGCGCCCGGCGTCTGGATGATCGCCAACCTGCAGGGCGGCCTCCTGCTGGCGACGAGCGATCGCTCGGAGGCCGCGGTCGGCTACGCGACGATGGACGGCGACACCGCCGGCGGCCTGATGCCGATCGGCGGCATCGACAAGCCCTTCCTCCGCCGCTGGCTGCGCTGGCTCGAGACCGAGGGCCCGGCCGGGCTCGAGGCGATCCCGGCGCTCTCCGCGGTGACGGCGCAGGACCCCACCCCGGAGCTGCGACCGCCAGGCGCGCGCCAGACCGCCGAGGCCGACCTCATGCCCTACGAGCTCCTCGACGCCATCGAGCAGCTCGCCATCGGCGACAAGAAGTCGCCGCTCGAGGTCTTCCAGCTCCTGCGCACCCGCTTCACCGACGAGCCGCCGGCGCAGCTCGCGGCCTGGATCGAGCGCTTCTTCCGCCTCTTCGCCCGCAACCAGTGGAAGCGCGAGCGCTACGCTCCCTCGTTCCACGTCGACGACCTGAACCTCGACCCCAAGACCTGGTTCCGCTTCCCGATCCTCTCGGGCGGCTACGAGCGCGAGCTCGTGGAGCTGCGCCGCGCCGTCGCCGCGGAGCGGCCGGTCGAGAGCGCGCACCCGGTCCCGTAGACGATTGGCCTGGGGGTCGACGGCGAGCCGCTCCACGACGGTGCGTACACCTGGCTGCCGCCGAGCCGTTGTGGCTGGCGCCAGCCTCTCAGGACAGTCGTCGGAACGCGTAGATCCGTCCCACGGCGTTCGCCACCTGGACCTGCCAGCCGTTACCGCCGACCACGCGCAGCGTCTCCGTGCCCGCCGCCATGCCGTTCACGTAGCTCGAGAACGAGAGCTCCCGCGAATGCGAGTCGAACCGCCACTGACCCCCAAGGTGGCAACTGTTGCGCGTGAACATGTTGAGGAGCATGCCGCTGCCGTCGAACGTACCGTCGGGGGCGAGCTGCACCTGGCCGCCGAGCAGCGCCGGTCCGGGCGTCAGGGGTGGAAGCGGTGTCGTGAGCTCGAACTCCCACCGGCCCGGCGCGATCTCGGCCTGGGTTCC